>Ga0315909_10005654_pt1 | contig 14249 bp, 13 predicted proteins | sample LakEriMetagenome_11_FD_203527 | JGI IMG/M metagenome (GOLD analysis project Ga0315909, IMG submission 203527) | Freshwater fungal communities from buoy surface, Lake Erie, Ohio, United States - Buoy 2 MA125 | ecosystem: Environmental > Aquatic > Freshwater > Lake | place: USA: Lake Erie, Ohio...
ATCAGGGCCCTTAGAATCCTCACCTGAGAGGACAGTCATGAAAAAGAACTTGGTGCTTTTGATCGCCCTTGCATTTATGGGCTCCTCTCTTTCAATCCCAGCCTTTGCTGCCGTCAAATCAGGTGCAGTTTGTAAAAACCAAGGGCAGGTCAAGACAGTCTCAGGTTACAAGTACACCTGTAAGAAAACTGGAAGTAAACTGGTTTGGATTAAAGGCGTTGCGGCAAAAACTAATAGTTCAAATTCATCTAAGATTAATCCAGAAGAAGAGATTGATAGTTTTGAATTGCTACCAAGTTTTAGTATGACTACTTATAGCGAGAGGCTTCGTCGCTACAAGGATCGTCCTGATGGTTACCTTTATGTCGAAAAGACTCGTGGAGTTGTTCAGATTTTGTTACCAGAAATTGTTGAATCTCCTAAATTTTCTAATATTAATCCACCCTTTGAATATTTCGTTGTAATTGGTGGAGGATATGTTTCTAACAGAAAATGTTCTAATTGGACTCGTGACTTGACTCTTCCTTTAGACATAAGAGTTGAACGAGACAAAAAGAGTGTTTTGTACACACTTTTACCAAAGAGTCCAAAGGGACTCCCTGTTGGGATTGTTTTTAAAATTCCTTATCTTCCGATAGCCTTCACATGTATTTTTCAGAGTGAAACTACTTACTCAATTAATGTTGTAGCAATCGATTTAGAAAAGAATCTTCTTAAGGCAAAATCATTACCTGAAAAATTCACTACACCTTTACTTTGGGTTGAAAGTCCTCCAAATCAAAATCCAATACCAGCACCAAGTAACACTATCTCAATCACGCCTGATGCAATTTGCTCACCTGAGGGCACAATTGTAAAATCTACTGATTCTAAAAATTACATGTGTCAGAAATCATTGGCGGATGGGTTATTACGCTGGTTCCTGAAATAAGTGCGCTTTTCTCTTAGGAATCAACTATCTCAAGGCCCTCAATAATTCGCCCACCTGATCAGACTCATCATCCAAGACAGATGTGTAAATTTTTAGAGTCACTGATGGATCTGAATGCCCTAGTAATTTTTGAGCGGTAGTTACATGAACCCCTTGACTCTTCAATAAGTAAGCATAAGTTCTTCTAAAGGAATGAACACTCACTCCATGCTTATGAGATGCAGTTAGCATGGCTTTGTAGGTTTTAGGAAATATTTTAAAGTGCCCTATATAGGGAACCCTTCTATTTGAAGCATGAGATTTTGGAAGTCCATACACAGATTTATTGATATGGACATATCCATCATGAATGTCTTCTTCTTGAAGAACTACGGCTTCTGACCACCTCAAACCATGTAGGGCTAAGAATCTGATTTGATCGTTGTATTTACCCCAATCTTTTACATCAACCTGCTCCCAAGTTAAGAACTCCCTTTTTGGTTCAGGAAGGGTTTTCTGCTTTACCCCTTTGGTTGGATTCTTCTCACTAATTTGATGAAGGTTTGCTTCCCTATACAAAGATTTCAAGATCATTAGGGCATGACGCCCATTATGAGGAGTTTCCTTATTTACTATTTTCTGAATGTCCATAGGAGTGATTTCATCTAACTGCAAATTTCCCAGGGTAGGCTCAAGAACCCTCCTATAAATACCCTTATAGTCAAATAAAGTCTTTGGTCTAACGGTGGAAATGACCCAATAACTATCTGCCCATTGACTCAATAACATAGCGATTCCCTTATCAGTAGGTTCGCTATGAAGAAAATATGAACATATTCCCTGTTTTCAGGGTTTATTTCCCCTTGGTGCACCGCATAGGACTTGAACCTATAACCCGCTGATTAAGAGTGGTTCCCCTAAAACCTAAACACTTATTTGCACATATCTTAATCAGTAGTATCTCTTCTTGGCAATACTTTTTTGGAAGAGGTTTTAGGGGAATTAGTGACAAACTTGCTACGCAAGTTCATCACTCAGCATGCTCTGCCAAAGGAAGAAAAGTCGGTACGGGACTTAAACTTCCTGCATTCTGGCGGGAACCACTAGGTAGTAGGCTTGATAAAGTCCCCTACGCTTCCAAGTCAGCCTCTTTTTCAGCGATGGTCGCAGCATCAACGCCCCACTGCCCATCAATAAGAGAGAGCAAATATTGCATAGTGAAATTCTGTTTTTCTTTATCGACTATATCTACCTGGAAAACAAATCCACTTTCATTAGGAGTGCATTTGCCTATCTCAAAGCTATCAAGAGTTAATAGGGCACTGTATTGCCCAGCGATAATTGCTGCAAAGTCATCAAGGGATACTTCTGAGCGAAACTGCTCTGAAGCAAAAGCGTAAGCGCCTTTGGCATCTGCGCTAGCAAAAGCATTTAATTGACCAGTTATCCAAGCACTGCCATCAGTAATTTCCCCTTGGGTGCATTCATTGACCTGGAAATCAAATTTAGACTCTGATTCTGGGTCTGTATTTGAGTTCGAATTAGGCGAGCAACTGCTAAGGCCAAGGCATATCACAAGAAGTACTTTTGCTAAAGGGCGCCCTTTGAGATGCATGAGTGAAGAGTACTGTCAATCATTATGTTTTGTAATTTGAGACTTTAAATAAATTTCTTTTTAGGTCAAAAGTAACTTGCAACGCAATGCCATCACTCAGCATGCTCTGCTTCAGTAATAGCCTCGACACCCTTGACTTTGATTTAGCTAACTGGAATTATTGATTCCATGTCCCGTTATCACATGCTTGTACTGGCCTTGTGGGTATGTCTTTTCAGCCTGCTGAGCCTGACCGGCTGTTCTCCTTCCCAAATTTCCAGCACGAACACCAGTATGAACAAAGGCTCCTTTAACTTAGAAGAGGTTCAGTCGGAGTTTGCGTCAGTTTTTCCTGACTGTAACTTAGAAAATTTGAGCCTATCAGAAGAAGGCGAAGTTAAAGGTGTATGGGCAAAAGAAAAATTAGTTCTTGACCACATAGTTTCTGATATGGAGATTTTGTCAAACCCTGAAAACAACCTTCCAGTTGTTAAAGATTCTGGCTGGTATGATTCTCCTGACGAAAATATCTATACTTGGAAACTTAACTCAATTGGTGAGATTTATGTCTGCAATACAAACGGTGTCCCTCTTTCCGAGTTAAGTAACTGGTTCGAAAAAACGTCTCAACAAAAAAGTGATTTCTGGGTCGACTGTACTAATTTTTACAAGGAGAGCACAGAAAGTAAATACGAGCTCAAAGATGTAACAAGAGCCAAGAATTGCCTAAGAGAACTTGAATCGTTTGAGAGAAACGGTGAATGGGTCATAGTAAGTGTTGTGAAAGAAATTGAGCCGAAGAAGTTGATTCAATCCTTTATGTCTGCACATAATGAGAGATGGGATGCATCGAGTGACACTTTCTCTGTCCTAGGAAGCACTCCAAAAGCATTTACATCTAGCTACATTGTTCAGTTTGCAACTTTTGATAATCTCCCACTAAGCCTGGGCAGTATTAAGGTATTGAATGACTCTTGGCTTTCCCTCGTGAGCGCTCTTAAAGCATCTACATGGGATGTACTTGATTCAGACAAAGCTGGTTATCCTGGTGACTATTCAGATAAATGGGTTCGGCCAGATGGGCAGTTTGTTTATGAGAACCATTTGGCTAATGCATTAGTTCTTGATTACGTTATTAATCCTGAAGTAGAAATTGAAGAGTGTACAAACGCACTGAAAATTATTGATAACACTGCCACGAGTTCAGATTGTGGAAGAATCAAAGTTGAGGTTTTTCAATCAGACCTTAATACTGGTGAATGCACATTTCTAGCGTATTGGAATGACAAAAATGGTAATAGCCGCACTGGAATATTTAGGTATTGCGATGCATTTACTCCAGGCAGTATTGAGGAAGATGCAAATTACACAATTCGAGTTAGAGTTGATGGAGCGGAGTCCTATACAACTGCCACTGGTTCGGAAAATCGAGTATTGAGCTTTCTAGTGTTAGGCGAGTAGTAATTACTTTGTTCATTTGGATATTCTGATAGTTGCAAAAAGCCATAGCTATAGGTGCTGATAATAAATTGGGTTAAGTAAAAGCTAATAAAGTGGTACTTTTGCTTTTAGTCTTCATCTCTTTTTAACTGCCCCCGCTTAAGACACCTGTTTATGAGTATCGTGAGGGCTGCTTGATGCCCATATTGCACAACTCCGCCGTAGTAAGTCAATAGTGACTCAACATCACTTTCTTCAAGTTCCAGCAGATAACAATCCTCATATATGTTATCAATTTCCTGTTTTTCATTTTCTGGCTTAGAAAGAATCATTATCGCACTTGGTCTATAATTTGTTTCCAAGCCAAATTCCAATGCCATATACAGTTTTTTTTAACTCTTCTTCATCCAATAAAAACTGTTTGATTTTTTTCACTGGATTAACCTAACTTCGTCCACAAACTTGGTCAAGAAATGCCTAAAAGCGCCCTCCCTCTCATCAGGTCGTTCAACCCTTTGGTGCACCGCATAGGACTTGAACCTATAACCCGCTGATTAAGAGTCAGCTGCTCTGCCAGTTGAGCTAGCGGTGCGAAGGCTGAAACCTATCAGAAGCCCCCATAGAACCCTTACTTTTGCTTTAGATCTACTACCTGCTCCCACTTTCTTGAACTCCAAGAGTTGATCAGGGCTTGTTGCACACTAACAACATCTACTGCCTCTTTAAAACTAGGGGCAAACGCAGTATCAGAGGCTAATGACTGCATAAAGGCATAATCTTCAATTGTTACTAGATCTTCAAAACCAATTGAGTTTGCTTGTCCTGGCACAAAGGCTCCATGGAATGGGAATCTGTCTCCACCATAAATAGTGGTATAGCCAGTATTTAGTGAATCTTCTAACTTGTAATACTGGAGCTCATTCATCTTCTCTAGATTCCACATTAAGGAGCCTTTGGTGCCATATATTTCAAATGCATTTTGAGATTCTGGCCCAACAACTGTTCGAGAAACTTCAAAGGTGCCAGTTGCACCATTAGCAAACTGGCAAAGCATTGAGGCAAAGTCTTCATTTTCAACTTTACCTTTTGGATCAGAGGCTTTGCCTCTGGAGTAGTGGCCTGCATTGCCGGTTGGCAATGGACGTTCTTTAATTGTGGTGTTTTTCATGCCAATGACTTCGGTGATGTCACCAACAAGATATTGAGCCATTGATACTGAATGGCTCAATATGTCACTGGAAACGCCATAGCCTGCGTCATCGAGCATGAACCGCCAAGTTAATAGACCTAATTCATCACTGCCATACATGCTTAAGAATCTGCCGCGGTAGTGGGTGATCTCACCTAACTCACCTGATTGGATCAGATTGCGAGCGTGAATTACTAGCGGGGCCCAGACATAGTTATAACCAACCCCTGTTCGAACATTGGCCGCTGCTGCTAATTTGTAAGCTTTAAGTGTTTGTTCTGGTTTGCCACCAATTGGCTTTTCACTAAATACTGCTTTGCCAGCTTTGGTCGCAGCTTCAATCATGGGCAGATGCATCATGTTTGGGGCTGTTACCCAAACTGCATCAACATCAGCTGCAGTGGCTGCTTCTTCCCAATTGCCAGTAGTACGCGCAAAACCAAATCCTTCAACTGCTTGCTTTTGCCTGTTGGGATCAGTGTCAGCACAGACTGTCAAAATCGGATCAAACTTACGATCGGGGAACAAGGCTGGGATTCGAGCGGCACTTCTAGAGTGTGCTTGCCCCATCCAGCCAAGGCCCAATACTGCGATTCTGATTGGTTTTCTCATTTGTTCACTCTTCCAGTTGCTGAGGTCATTGGGCATCTTGGGTCTTGGGTTTGAGTCTCCCATGATTGTCTAATCCAGTGATGTTTTGGGTCATCACAAAAACTCATAACTCTATCTTCGGCAGGTCCAGCCATAACATTCAAGAAATACATTGGGTATTCAGGGTAGGCGGTGGATGGCCCGTGATAACCCTCTGGAACTAGATAAACATCTTCATCTCTAACGGTGACTGTTTCATCAACAACACCATCAACTGTGTAAACATGAAAAGCACCAGCACCTTCAACATCGCCATGAGGGCTATCGCCTTTGCCAATTCGAAAGTAATAGATCTCTTCGTTCATAGTGAGGCAGTTCTCACGGCCATCATGGCGATGTGGTGGCCAAGATGACAAGTTTCCACCAGGGGTTAGCACTTCACAAACAATTATTTTGTCTGCTTCATCAAATTGACCAGGGGTTGCATAGTTAGTTACTTGTCTAGTTGCTCTGCCTGAGCCCCTGACCTCAACTGCGACATCTTCAGCCTTAATGTATTGAACAGGCAGAACCTTGCTGGCTTTGGCGAGGCACAGTGCCACTTCACCAGTTGATCCAGTTAACTCAATCTTTGAGTTAACTGGCAGATAGATCCAATCTGACACTTGAGTAAAAACACCGGCTCTGCCTTTGAGGGTGAATTCCACACCATCAACTTTGACTTTGAAGTTTTGAGCGGAAAGAGATAACAGCACGCCCTCTTTGTGGTTTAGCTCTACTTCAAAAGATTTACTTTGATCAAAACTAAAAACATCTAGGCCACAAAACTCCCAGTTGGCAGTTTTAGGTGTGATCGTTGTTTTGGTGGTCTCAGTTTTAAGACTGCCTGCAGGGTAGAACCAACTCATTTTTTAGCATTTCTAACTAATTGAGCAGCCTTAGTAACGGCTTGTTCAACATCTAGTTCGGTGCCATAGAGCAAGGCTCTACCTGGAACAAGTCCTCGAATATTTGAAACTTTAAGGGCTCGCTCCCAGTTAGCAAATACTTGTGCCCAATTACTTCCTGGGTCGCCACCTAACAACAAGATAGGACAGGTGGTGGTAGCTGCAACTTTTTCTGGGTTAGCAGATGCTGGAATCTTGAGCCAAGTGTGTGCTGAAGACGAACCTAAACCAGAAGCAATTGCTACAACCTTGATTAATCTCTCTTCAGATGGGTCGAGCACTGCTCGACCCTCAGCGTTTTTGAGATATGGCAGCGGCTCAATCATGGACATTAAGCCTTGATCAGATAGTTGAGTGGTGAGAGTTGCCACCATCTCTAATGTTCTAGCAACCCCTGGGTCAGTGTCTTCAATGCGAAGCAATGTTTTGCCACCATCTAATCCCATCTCAGATATGTGGTGAGCGTCGTAAGCGGTTAGTCGATCGTCCAATTCCCAAGAAGCTCCAATTACACCGCCTCGGTTCATGGTGCCAATTGCAATCTTTTCTTCTAGAGCACCAAGCCAGGCCAGCTCTTCCAAGATGTCAGCACTAGCCATCACGCCATCAACACCTTCAACTGCTAAACCTCTAACTAGTTTGTCTAATAATGTGTAGCGATCTGCAATTGCTAACTTGTCAGGGCCCACAGCGAGCATGCCGCGTGCGGTGTGATCAGCTGCTAGCAGCATTAGATGACCATCTTTGCCAGGAATACTGCGGCGAGCGCGCTTTTTCAGTGCTCGCTGCAACGCCTTTGGTTCTTGAACCCGAATGTCTTGCAGAGCGTGATACTTAGAAATAGGCAGGCTCATATTTTTTTGTCCTTAGTGGTTTCTAGGAAACTATTTAACTGGGTTAGGTCTGGCATGGCATCAGCGCACATCAATTTGGCAGCCACATAAGCACCAGCACCATTTGCAAAGGCACCAATATCACTCAAGCTCATTCCTGTGAGCAGCCCATGAACCAGGGCTCCACCAAAAGCATCACCGGCACCTAAACCACAAACCACATCAATTTTGAGTGGTGGCACTATTACTCGAGAATCTTTAGTGGCTAGCAGCACTCCTTCACCACCCATTTTCACAATAGCCAATCTGACACCAAGGTTTAGTAGTTCATCGGCTGCTGCTTGTGGATTAGAGATCCCAATTGCAGTTTCACATTCAATCCTGTTGCCAACTACTACTGTTGATAAGGCAATAGCTTTGCGAGCAGCTTCCCCTGCAGTTGCTTGGTCTTTCCAAAATGATGGGCGGTAATCCAGATCCAAGATAACTTCTGCTTTTCGGTTTCTAGCTGTTAGCCAAGCAACGGCCGATGTTGCAGTTGAGCCAGTAGATAAAGCGCAGGCACTCATCCAAAGTATTTTGGTTGATGCTAACTGCTCTGCATCTAAGTCTGTTGATATCAAGGTGGTGTCTGGGGCATTTGGGCCACGATAAAAAATAATTTGTGGGTCTTCTGGTGGATCAAGAGCTGCTAATACAACAGGCGTCATACCAGTTTGGTCGGTTCCGACCAAACTGGTATCGACCCCGAGTTCTTTTAGTTTCTCAACAACATAACCACCTAATGGGTCACCGCCAACTTTGGTAATTACGGCAGATTTATGACCCAATTTGGCTGCAGCAACTGCCACGTTAGTAGGGGAGCCACCAATTGATTTTTTAAACGTTTGTGGTTGAGCAAAGGAAGCATTTAACTGTTCAGCATATAAATCAACGCTAACTCGACCAACAGTAATTAGATCAAGGGGCTGTGACATTGGCAATTAGGCCTTAGCCAACATTGGAACTACTACATCTTTGAGGTAGTTAATTGATTGTGATACTGATTCAACAGGTCCTTGGCCATTAGCTGGAACAGCACCAGTGATTGCGGTGTCTTGTTCAATTACATACCAACCGTTATAGCCAGCGTTTTCTAGAGCAACAATTATTTGAGCGATTGGCACATCACCTTGACCAAGTGGTGTGAAGAGTCCCTTTTGCACACCATTCATGATGGAGGTCTGACGTGCTAATACTTCAGGTGCAATTTGCATGTTTACATCTTTTAGGTGCACATGCCCCACTCGATCTGCGGATTCTTTAGCGAATTTGACAGTATCAACGCCACCAATTGTCATGTGGCCTGTGTCTAAGCACCACTTCACATCGCAGTTATCAAAAACCCGCTTCACATCAGCATCTGTTTCAACAACTGTTTGTAGGTGTGGGTGTAATACTTGGGTTAAGCCACGCTCAGCACAGATATCGTCAACTACTCCAAACATTTCCATCATGTGCCCAAACTCTTCTGCAGACAATGCAGTTGGAATAGACCAATCCCAGTCAACTACTGGTGATGAGACAAAGTGAGTTGCTCCTGCTTTTTGAAATAGATCTGCAGTTTTAGTAGCCCAATCAATAGTTGCTTGCTTTTGATTCTTGTCATGCAGTACTACTGGGGTGAAACCACCAATTAATGACATCCCAAATTCACCTAGTTGGTCTTTTAGTTTTTCAGGCTGATCTGGCAAGAAACCTGGGGCACCAATCTCGGTTGCACGAAGTCCTAAACCTGACATCTCTGCTAAAACTCGATCAGTTGGGAGCATGGCACCCCAGCCTGGAACTTCACAGATACCCCAAGAAATAGGCGCAGATGCCACCCTGGAAATAAAGTCACTCATCTAGTGCTCCCTCAAATTTGCTAGTAAAGAATTATGGCTACTTTCATGTCAGACTATAAGCCCATCTTCAAATTGAAAGTCGAGCCAGAATGAGAATTGCAGTGGTAGGTGCTGGCCGAATGGGGTCTATCAGAACTGAAGATCTGCGCCCTGGGGTGGACGAACTAGTTATCTTTAATCGAAGTCTTGATACTGGAACTGCCTTAGCCTCAAAGTTTGAGGCTAAGGCCATGCCGTTGGATCAGTTGTTTGATCAAGACTTCGATGGCTATGTAGTTGCCACTGCAACTGATGCTCATGCCCATTGGCTTACTCGCTTGATTGAGAAAGGAAAGCCAATCTTGTGCGAGAAGCCAATTGCGCTGACCGTGGAAGAGACTGATCAAATTATTGACTTAGCAGTTAAGAATAAAACTGAGATTCAGATTGGTTTTCAACGAAGGTTTGATGCAGGTATTGCAAAGGCTCAGCAACTAGCTAATTCTGGACAACTTGGAGTTTTATATCAGATGCACATGTTTGCACATGATCATCAACCATCCGCTGTTGAATTTCTAGCTGGTAGTGGTGGCATATTTAGAGATTTACATGTGCATGATTTTGATTTAGTTCGATGGATTACAAATAGTGAAATTGAGACTGTTTATGCCACGAAAGCCGTTCGCGTGCATGAGCAGTATTCAGTTTATGAGGATGCGGATGCCTCCTTGATTCATCTGGTTACTAAAGATGGAACCCAAGTCAGCATCTCAGGGAGTAGACATAATCCGCTAGGTCACGATGTGCATATGGAGATTTTTGGGTCAAAGGATTCAATAGCGGTGGGGGTTAATTCGCGAACGCCAATTAATGTAATCGAACAAGAGATAGGAGTTAACCAGAATCCATATTTTGGATTTGTGGATAGGTTTAGATCGGCATTTCAGTCTGAAACTCAGGCATTCTTGAGCCTTGTTGCGGGACAGATTCCTAATCCTTGCCCGCCAAGTTCCGCCAGGGAAGCTCTGAGGGTTGCAATCGCTTGCGAACAGGCTTGGGCGACTAAAAAAGCAGTTGGCATAAGCCACTAACCAGCCGGTAACAATTTGGTCACAAGTCTGCTGTCCCCCCTTGCTCAGTTTTCTTTTTCTAGCAAACTACTAGAGAGTTAGACCTGTACTGACGCAGATTATCTGTTTCAGGTTTTACACACATCGCCTTGGCAAAAGTTAGGGCGAATAGAGAGGAAAATTAATGAAGGTAAGCCGTAACTTGGTTGTAGCTCTTGCAGCTGCAGCACTAGTACTAGCTGCATGTTCATCATCAGATGAAGCAGCAACGGACGCTCCTGCTGCTGGTGGCGATAATGCAGATCTAAAGATTTGTATGGTCACACACGGTGATGGTGGAGGCTTCTGGTCTGTAGCAAAAGCTGGAGCAGTTAAAGCTGGCGACGATCTAGGTGTGACTTTTGATTACCAAGAGTCAAACAACGACGCACAAGCACAAGCTCAGCTAATTGAAGCTGGTGTAACGGGTGGTTGTGCTGCAATTGCAGTTTCAGCACCAAACCCAGATGCAATCAAGGGAGCTCTTGCTAAAGCAGTTGAAGCAGGAATTCCAATTGTTACCATGAACTCAGGCTCAAGCGTGTTCAAGGAACTAGGCGCATTCACTCACGTTGGACAAGATGAATTCATCGCAGGACAAGAAGCCGGTTTGCGCTTCAAGGCTGCAGGTATGAAGAAAGTTCTTTGCCCAATCCAAGAGCAAAACAACATTGGTTTGCAACAGCGTTGCGATGGTGCTAAAGACACATTTGGAAATGTAGAGAACCTACAGCTTTCAGCTGGTCTTGCTGATCTTGCACAAAGCCAGGCAGAAATTCAGGCCAAGCTAGATGCAGATCCAAGCATTGACGCAGTGTTCGCATTGAACGCTGATATCGCTTACAACTCAGCTCTTCCTGCAGCAGAAGCTTCAGGACGTAGCATCATGATCGGAACTGTTGACATGTCAGGTGACGCAGTTCAGGCAATTGTTGATGGACGAATTTCATTTGCAATTGACCAGCAACAGTATGCACAGGGCTACATGTCAGTAGTTCTGCTGTACCTACGTTTGATCAATGCACATGAACTAGGTGGAGGCCAGCCAATCTACACCGGCCCAGGCTTCGTCACCCAGGAAAATGCTGCCACTGTTCAAGAACTAGCAACTGCAGGTACTCGCTAGTTTGTTGGTAAGTTGAATGGTGGGGCGTATCACGCCCCACCATTCGCTTTTCTTGAGAACTAGAAGTAACCTCCCCACAAGACTAACTGATGGCGGTTAAATGACTACAACTGATGAACGCGTCCAACGAGTTGGCTTTTTAACCAAACTTGGTCGTAGACCAGAAATCGGCGCCTTAGTAGGGGCCTTAGTTATCTTCTTTGGATTCGCGGGCTTTGATACCACTGGCAAATTTGCTGGCATGAACGGTTTGGCTCGCTGGACTGATGTAGCTTCCACAATTGGAATTGTTTCTATTGCCGTTGCACTCTTAATGATTGCTGGCGAATTTGATTTGTCTGCTGGTGTGATGATTGGCACCAGTGGTTTGTTCATGGGCTTACTAATTACAGAGTGGGGCTTTGGCATTTGGCCATCTATCGCAATCACAATGGTGGCTGCATTGGCTGTTGGAGCCATGAATGGTTGGTTAGTGGTAACAACTGGGCTGCCCTCGTTTATCGTAACTTTGGCAACATTCTTTGCGCTTCGAGGCATTAACTTAGGTGTGACTAAAGCATTAACTGACACAGTTCGTGTGGCCGGAATTGATGTGGGCGAAGGCTATGAATCTGCTGCCAAAATTCTGGCAACAGATTTTTGGCAGCCTTATGGATTTAGAATTTCAGTTATTTGGTGGATCTTTTTCACTTTGTTTGCAACTTGGGTACTAACTAGAACTAAGTATGGAAACTGGATATATGCAGTAGGTGGCGATAAGAACGCTGCTCGAAATACTGGTGTGCCAGTTAAGTTCACCAAGATAACTTTGTTTATGACTACTTCAGCAGCTTCAGCGCTGGTTGGCATCATGACCTTGCTGCGCTTGCGCTCGATGCAAGCAGGTCAAGGAGTAGGCCAAGAGTTCACCTTCATCATTGCAGCAGTTGTGGGTGGCTGTTTGCTCACTGGTGGATTTGGTTCAGCCATTGGAGCAAGTATTGGTGCCGCAATTATTGGAATGGCATTCATTGGTATTGCTTATGCTGGATGGAACACAGACTGGACCTGGTTGTTCCTAGGCTTGATCTTGTTTGCAGCTGTAATGGTGAACTCAGTAATTAGCAAGAGAGCCACAGGAGCCAAGAAATGACTTCCACGCCAGTACTAGAACTTAAAGGTGTATCCAAGAAGTTTGGAAGTGTTATCTCTTTAAGAGAAGTGAGCATGTCAGTTGAAGCAGGCTCCGTAACTTGTGTTTTAGGGGATAACGGTGCTGGTAAATCCACATTGATCAAGATCTTGTCCGGTGTTTATTCACCAACAAATGGTGATTATTTTGTATCTGGTGAACCTAAGGAATTTGGTTCACCAAGAGAAGCGCTCTCCAATGGAATTGCGACCGTCTACCAAGATTTAGCAACAGTGCCACTTATGAGTATTTGGCGTAACTTCTTCTTAGGAAGTGAGCCAACTAAAGGTTTTGGCCCATTTCGAGTGCTAGATGTTAAGAAGAGTAAGCAGATAACCCGCGAGCAATTGCTTGCTATGGGAATTGATATCCGCGATACCGAACAACCTGTTGGCACATTATCTGGTGGTGAGCGTCAAGCAGTTGCAATTGCTCGCGCTGTGCATTTTGGTGCCAAGGTATTGATCTTGGATGAGCCAACTTCAGCACTAGGCGTAAAGCAGTCTGGTGTGGTTTTAAAGTATGTGTTGGCTGCTAAAGAACGTGGCATTGCAGTTGTATTCATTACTCACAATCCACATCACGCACATCTAGTTGGAGATAAGTTCTATTTGCTTAATAGAGGTAAGTTGATGGCAACTTATGATCGAGCAAATGTTAGCCGCGAGGAGTTAGTGAAGGCGATGGCTGGAGGGGCAGAGTTAGAGGCCTTGAGTCATGAATTAAAAGCAGCCCGCGGCGAATAAGGTCAAAGGGCTCTTAGATCACTATCAATAATAGAACAGGAATAGCTCCATGCTAAAAATTGCAGTTGCAGGTGTTGGTCGAATTGGCAAAATGCACGCTGAGATCATTGCCCGACAAACAGCTAATGCCCAACTAGTGGCGGTTGCTGATATCAATGAAAATGCCGCTAAATCTATTGCTGGTCAACTTCAAGTTGAGCATGCAACTGTTGATCAGCTTTTTAGTGCTTCAAACATTGATGCCATTGCAATTTGCACCAGTACTGATACCCATGTTGAGTTAATTGAAAAAGCGGCTAAAGCTGGTAAAGCCATATTTTGTGAAAAACCATTAAGCCTAGATGTTGAAAAAGTAGATCAGAGTTTAAGAGCGATTGATGCGGCTAATGTGCCATTCATGGTTGGTTTTAATCGAAGGTTTGATCCAGGACATAAATCTGTGCGTGATGCAGTTCAATCTAAGTCGATTGGCGAGGTGCACTTAGCTCGAATTACCAGCCGGGACCCAGCCCCACCTCCTATTGACTACATCAAAGTTTCTGGTGGGATTTTCATGGATATGACAATTCATGATTTTGATATGGCTAGATATGTGGTGGGTTCTCCAGTCGTTGAAGTATTTGCAATGGGAGCAGTTCTAGTAGATCCTCGAATTGGTGAGGCTGGAGATATTGATACAGCAGTTGTCACTTTGAAGCACCTAAATGGTGCGATGACAGTTATTGATA
>Ga0315909_10005655_pt1 | contig 14247 bp, 7 predicted proteins | sample LakEriMetagenome_11_FD_203527 | JGI IMG/M metagenome (GOLD analysis project Ga0315909, IMG submission 203527) | Freshwater fungal communities from buoy surface, Lake Erie, Ohio, United States - Buoy 2 MA125 | ecosystem: Environmental > Aquatic > Freshwater > Lake | place: USA: Lake Erie, Ohio...
GTTGAGATTGCCTCCGTCCACATCGGACACGCTGCTGTAGCCGGCGGGCTGGGTTTCCACCACCGTGTAGATTCCGGGGGGAACGTTGGTGAAGGTGTATTGTCCGAGGCTGTTGGTGGTGGTGGTGGCAATGGTGACATTGCTGCTGTTGACCAAAGCGAGAGTCACTGTAGCGATGCCCGTATCTCCATCGCCGTCGTTATCGGCATCGGCCAGCACGGAACCACTGATCGTACCAAGAGTCGAATCTACGAAGTTTTGTCCGGTCACGGTCGCACCGGGCAGCACCGAGATGGGAGTGGTGTCACCATTGATGGTGAGAACACCGCCATCGACGTCATCGACGGCAATCATGCCGCCAGGTGGCACGTGCGCGACGCGGTAATTTCCGGGGGTAAGATTGGGGAAGCTGTAATTCCCTGAGGCGTCGGTGATGGTGGTAATCGGGTCGCCATTGCCGTCGAGCACGGGGCTGCCATTCGATTGTTGAAGAACGACAACAACACCTGCCAGAGGACTATCCCCTGCGTTATCACCCGTGGTGTCATTGGTGATGGTGCCAGCGATGCTACCCACTTGGGCGATCACGAAGTTTTGGTTGGTGACGGCCTGACCTGCGGCGAGGACAATCGGCGTCACATCACCGTTGATGGCTTTGTTGCCGCCGTCCACATCGTTCACGGCAACATTGCCCGCAGGCACGGTTTCGACCACGCGATAGTTTCCGGGAGGCAACCCGGTGAAGCTGTAATTACCACTTACATCCGTGACAGCCGTCAGTGGCAGATTGTTGGCACCGAGGACGGGATTACCGTTCTGATCGACCAGCGCCACGGTTACTCCGGCCACGGCGACATCACCCAGATTGTCACCCGTGGTATCACGGTTCACCGAGCCGCTGATGCTGCCGAGCACAGGGTTGAGGGTGACAATGTCGTCGTTGTTCGTGAGGTTAGGATCTCCGAGTTCGGAGTAGGCGTGCACAGAGTTGTTGTAGGTGCTCACAATCGCATTGGGAGTCACCGTGGCTACAACGGTGAGTGTCGCGGATTGACCCACATTCAGAGCGCCTACCGTCCAGAGGCCGGCGAAGGTATTGCTGGGCGCACCGGGGTTTGGCGCAAATGTGCCTTGGCTGGCGGTATGGCTCACGTAGAGCATGCCAAGGGCGACGTCATCCACTCGTACGTTCGTGGCGTTTTGCGGACCGTTGTTGGTAACGACCACGGTGAAGGTGACGTTGGTACCAACAACCGGGGTGCTGTTGTTGACAGTCTTATCCACCGCAATGTCAGTCTGCGGTTGGTTGACGAAGTTGGCGATTTCGTTTTCACCTGCGGCCACGGCAAGAACGGTCACATCACCCACGATCGTGAGATTGCCGCCATCACTGTCCGCCACGGCGGTATAGCCGGAAGGAACGGTTTGCGCCACGCGATAATCGCCTGGATCCAGACCGGTGAAACTGAAGTTACCCGAGGCATCCGTCACCGTGGTGCTCACGGCGTTGTTATCATCGGTATTACCGGGAATGCCATCCGGACCAAAACCAGGGCGGAAGAGCGAAACGGTGACTCCGGTGTGCGGCACATCGCCGGCGAGGTTGATATCGGTATCGATAGAGATGTTGCCCGTGATGCTGGCGGGCTGGAAGTTGACAAAGTCCTGATTGGTGATCACGGTTCCCGGAGCGATGACGATCGGAGTGACATCGCCGTTCTTGGTCAAATTGCCACCGTCCACGTCATCCACCGCGGTATAGCCACTGGGCACGGTTTGTTGGACTTGATAGGTGCCGGGAGGCACGCGGTCAAAGAGATAGAAGCCGCCGCTGTTGGTGGTGGTGGTGATGGGCTGAACACCAGCGGTGTTCGGATCGCCGTCCACGGGGTTGCCGCTGGCGTCGAGCAGAGTGACCAAGACATTGGCCATGGGCTCATCCCCGGCGTCGGCGATGATCGTGCCGGAAATTTGACCGAGTTGGGAATTCACGAAATCCACACGCTGGGTTTCATTTTCCACCACCGAGACAGGGTAAGGATTGGTGGTGTAGGTAAAGTTGCCATTCGGCACGGTCTGGGTGACGGTGTAAAATCCTTGGGGAATGTCATTAAAGGTGTAGGCTCCATCGACCGCAGTGGTGACCACGGCCACGACATTGCCCAGCGCATCGCGGAGAGTGATGGTGACATTCGGAACAGGCTGATCACCGTCCGTGTCGCCATCGAGGTCCTGGAATACCGTCACAATCAGAGCCGTAAAGCTCTGGGGAAAGACTACTTCCGGATCATCGTTGTTCTCGGGATTCGGGTCCTCTTTGTCGCCGCTGTCCGTGAAAGACTGGTTCTTGTAGAATCCGGGGTCGATGACCGTGAGAGATTTGGTACCGGAGCAACCGGTGACCGTATCAGTGAAGGTCAGAGTCACCGCGCCTTCCGTCACACCGGTGACGACACCGGCATTGGTCACGGTGGCCACGGCAGGGTTGCTGCTGGTCCAGGTGCCGCCGGTGGCAGGTGTGACATTCGCCGTCTGGCCGATTTGCACGGCGGCCGCGCCGAGAGCAACCGGCTTGGAATGAACCGTGAAGGATTTCTGGGTCGAGCATCCACCAAGAGAGGTGAAGGTCAGAGTCACGGTGCCGGGTTGCAGACCAGTGACAAAACCGGAGTTGTTCACGAAGGCAATCGCGGGATCACTGCTGACCCAGGTGCCGTTCGTGGTGGGAGTCACGTTGGCGATCGCACCTTGGCAGACCGAATTGGCGCCGCCTGCAACTACGTTCGGATAAACCGTGAAATCGACCGTGGAGACGCAACCGGAAACCGTTTCGGTGAAAGTGAGCAACACAGTGCCGGGGCTGAAGCCCGTGACCACACCAGCATTCGTGACGGTGGCGATGGCTGGATCACTGGTGGTCCAGATGCCGCCACTGGCGGGAGTAACGTTGGTTTGGAAACCGGCGCAGACCGTGGTGGCACCGCCGATGCCAACCCCGCCGCCGCCGCCGAAAGGCACGCTGACACTGAAGGGTTTGGTGGAAACGCAACCCGTGGTGGAATTGGTAAAGCTGAGAGTAACCGAGCCACCGCTCACACCAGTCACCACGCCACCATTGGTGACCGTGGCCACAGCGGGGTTGCTACTGGTCCAAGTTCCGCCAACGTTCGGCGTGACGAGCGCGGAAGTGCCAACGCAGGTGGAACTTGATCCGCCAAGGGTGGTGCCGCCGTTCACGGTGAAGCTACGGGTGTTCGAGCAACCGGTGCTGGTGTTCGTGAAGGTCAGCGTGACAGTTCCCGCGCTCACACCCGTGACCAACCCGGCATTGGTGATGGTAGCGATGGCATTGTTACTGCTGGACCAAGTGCCGCCCGTGCCGGGAGTCACGTTGGCTGTTTGACCAACGCAAACGACAGAAGAACCACCAAGAGTCGGAGGTGCAGTGACAGTGAAACTGCCAGAGGAAGAGCACCCAGTAGTCGTATTGGTAAATGTCAATGTGACCGAACCAGCACTAACACCTGTCACAACGCCAGCATTGGTAACGCTGGCGATGGCGCTGTTGCTGCTGCTCCATGTGCCACCGGTATTCGGCGTCACATTGGCATTCTGACCGACACAAACCCCTGTCGCTCCGCCCAGAACAGGCGCGGCCGTTACCGTCACGCCGATGCTGTTGGAGCAACCCGTGGTGGTATCCGTAAAGGTCAGGGTTGTCGTACCCGCTGCCACACCAGTGACAACACCACCGTTTGTAACGGTAGCCACGGAACTATTGCTGGTACTCCAGGTGCCACCTGTAGAGGGAGTGAGATTGGCTGTCGCTCCGGCGCAGAGGGTGAGACTGGTTGTGGGCAGCGTGGCGCTCAAGATGCTGGAAGGAATCGACTGCTTGGCGATGGATGGACCTTGGTAAGATGCGGACAACGATCCGAATCCCACGTTGTTAAAAAACACAACCGTGATCGGATACCAACCCGGAGTCAGGGAAACCGTGCCTGATACTTCCTGCGGCGCGTGAGCACCATCATTATTCACGACCAGTGAGCCATTGATGAACAACTTGCTGCCATCATCGGAATTTGTGTAAAACGTGTAACTTCCCGAGGTGGCGATGTTGATAAAGCCTGTGTAGCGATAGGAGACAGGTGTTGATACTTGAGCAATCGTAAAGTCCCCAACTGTTCCCGTACTGGAGGCTCCAGTGGTGGGGATATTGTCCACGGTATCACCGGCGGGAGCGCTATTGTAAATTTCATAATTCACCGAGTTTGTCGCCGCTCCGGAAGTTCCCCCGCCAATCGTGGGTCGGGCGGTGACTGTCATATTGCGCGTGTATTGGCAACCCGTACTGGTTTCCGTGAACGTGAGAGTGACGGAACCCGCACTCACACCGGTGACGACACCACCGTTCGTCACGGTGGCAATGCCATTGTTGCTACTGGTCCACGTGCCTCCGGTAGCGGGCGTGACGTTGGCCGTGCTGCCTTCGCAAACTGAGGTAGAGCCACCGGTGCTGCCGTTACAAGGCGTTGTGTATGTCACCTCAAGGATGGGACGGATTGTAGTGTTCGCATTCTCCTTGGTAGCGAAATCTTTTGTGACCGTTCCCGTGGCAGTATCACCGATCAAAAAGCCAAGATTTCCCGAGGGAGTTGTAACCCAACTTTGCACACGCGTCGTGAGCGTCGCGGATGACCATGTGTAGGCACCCGCTCCCGTGATGGCTCGCGTAGCAAGCTCCGTTCCGTAGGTGCCACCAGCCGTAGTCCAGTTTTGTCCAGTACCGCGTGCATTCCAAGTGACACCGCCTTCGGTGAAAGACTGACTCAGAGCATACAGACGCGCTGTGCGGCTTTCCGTGGAGCTGACGGTCGTCACCTGCAAGCGTAGCACAACTCCCGTAACCGTAGCATTGGTCGGAATACTCGAAAGATCGAAACGAAAGACGGGTCTTCCGTCGCCCGCAACGCCGCCGGCAGTATCAAGGCGCATGGTGGTATTGCTACCATAGTTCGTGCCTGTGGCATTGGCGTTCAACCAGGAATCCGCACTACTGCCAAAGGACTGCGTTACGGCATTGACTGACGTAAGTTGCACAGCCATCGCTGCGATGGACATCACCGAAAACAGTAGCTTGCGCAGAAATTTGGCAACGCCAGAAACCTGGCATCCGAGAGTTCGCGACGCGACGGGAGGGATATCGCTGAGTTGATTCGAGTTCATGATTGTGGGGATGGGAGATTAAAAATTCGGATGAAAAAAGCCGTTGCTCATGGATTGGCAGGCACCACGGTGGCCTGGAGGGATAAGGTAATCGATTGCCCTACCGCCATGGCGACCGGCGGCCACGTTATGGTTCTCGTAGCGGAGTTGTAAGAGCCGCCATTGCTGATGTTCGTTGGATTGGCGAAACCGATGGGCAATTCGTCCGTAACCACCACTCCATTGGCGGATTCCGGACCGTTGTTGGTGACCACGAGGGTGAAGGCGATTACCTCACCGATTTTCGGCAATGTGTTGTTCACCGTCTTGACAATCTGCAGATCCGCACCGCTACGGATGGTGATCGGCTCATCATCGATGTTGTTATTGGGATTCGGATCATTCTCGATGCCCTCCACCGTGGCGGTGTTCACCACGGTAGGACCTGCGGTCAGCGTAGTGGCAACCGTGATCGTCATCGTGCGCGACTGGCCACTGGGGATGTTGCCAATGGTCCAGAGCCCTGTAATGGGGACGTAGATGCCCACGGTGGTGGTATGACTGAGATACACCACACCCGGAGGCAGCAGATCATAGGCAAGCACGCCAGTCGCATCGGAGGGACCGTCATTGTATACGACCACATTGAAGGTGACATTGGTGCCGACCACCGGAGTGGAGTTGTCCACCGTTTTCACAATGCGCAAATCCGTGAGCACATTCGGTGTGATGGTTTCCGGATCCGTGTTGTTGGAAAGATTCGGATCCGATTCGTTGCCCGAAACAATACCGACGTTTGTCACGGTGGGCACGGCGGCTTGGGTGACGGTGGCGGTGATGCTGAGCGTGGCGGTGGCACCATTCGCGAGATTGCCGATGGCCCAGACACCGCTACCGGGAGTGTAGGTTCCGATAGCAGTGGAGTGGCTGACATAGACCAGCCCCGCAGGCAACAAGTCCTGCGCCACCACGCCCGTCGCGTTTTGCGGACCGTTGTTCGTCACCACCAGCGAGAACGTGATGTTGGTCCCCAGCAGTGGGGTGACATTATTCGCCGTCTTCACAATGGCAAGATCCGCCTCGCGCTGGGGCGATACGACAGCGCGGGACGTGTTGTTGGAAAGATTCGGGTCGAAGACGTTGCCCGTAATGGTCGCCGTATTGGTCACGGATGGGATGGCTGCGCCGGTGACCGTGGCGGTGATGGTGAGCGTGTGTTGCTGACCCACAGCAAGATTGCCAATGGTCCATACTCCCGATCCGGGAGTGTAGGTACCCGAACTCGCCGAGTGAGCGACGTAGTTCAGACCAGGGGGCAGAAGGTCATTCACCACGACTCCCGTGTTCGCGGTGGGGCCATCATTGCGGGCGACAATCGTGAAGACAACGTTTCCGCCGACTTCCTGAGCACCGTCGTCCACGGTCTTAATGACAACCAAGTCGGAAAGTTGAGGATCAACCGTGACCACCGATGTATTGTTCAGAAGATTCGGGTCATATTCATTTCCTGTGATCGTGGCGGTGTTCGACACACTGGGAAGTGCTGCAGCAGTCACGGTGGCGGTGATGGTCAGCGTGCGGCTGGCATTGACCGCCAGCGAGCCGATGGTCCAGACTCCCGAACCAGGATTGTAGGTGCCTACGCTGGCCGTATGGGAAACATAGGTGAGACCGGAGGGCAGCAGGTCATTCATCACCACGCCGGTAGCGTTGTTCGGCCCGAGGTTCGAAGCAACAATGGTGAAGACAACGTTTTGACCCACCGTCTGCGTGCTATTGTCCACCGTCTTGACAACGGCGAGGTTGGCGTAGATGGGAGTAACCGTGGCACTGGCGGTGTTGTTGTTGGGATTCGAGTCTGGTTCATTGGCCGTTACAACCGCCGTATTGGTGCGACTGGGAATGGCGGACGTGGTGACCGTGGCGGTGATGGTCATGGTGCGGCTCGCTCCGTTGGCAAGTGATCCGATGGACCAGACGCCGGTGCCTGGAGTGTAGGTGCCTGCCGAAGTAGTGTGAGAGACGTAGGTCAAACCCGTGGGGAGAAGATCATTCAGCACAACGCCCGTGGCGGGCATGGGGCCGTTATTGATCGCCACGATCGTGAAGGTCACGTTCGCGCCGATCTGCGGGGTGCTGTTGTTGACAATTTTTGTCACTGCGATGTCGCTGGCAAGTGATAGACCACAATTCGCCGGACGGTCGGAGGGACGGAGCACCGCATTCAGAAGCATGCGCTTGCCATTGATGGCACCGATGCCGGCGCCTTTGTCGTAGCTATGACCCGCGAGGTAATGCACCCAGCCGCCATTGGTGGTGGTGACACCCGTGACTTTCCCCACATAGGCTTTATAACGACTACCACTGGCGGAGGAGTAGGCGATGCGGAATCCCGGATTCGAGGTCAAATTGAAGGAAACCACAGATCCTCCTTCATCATTCAACCCACCCTGGAACTGCGCCATAGGATCAAAAAAGTTGTCAAAAAGCATGGATCCACCAAGATCCTGCTTGGACTGAAATCCTGCTAACAAGCCGCGTGTGGTATAGGCTTCCACCGCTTCGCACTGCCCGAGGAAATTGCCACCGCTGCGGAGGAAGTCGAGCAGTGCGCTGGTCGCAACCGCAGAAACTTTCTCTACTCCCGCGTGCGGCTCGGTCGCCACAGTGAAGCATGAGTTGAAGCCAATTTGTGTGGCATTGGTGAAAACTTGATAGTGGGTGTTCACGGTGAGACCGGCTTCCGCGAGAATGGCGGTGTGGATGGCCGCATTGCCGCCTTGATTGAAGACAGCGACCTTGGGCTTGTGGAGAATATTGGAATACACCGGAACGTTCGTAGCGTCGGTCAGTTGATAGACAGCCACGTTGTTGCCATACGCATTGATGACGGCGAGCGCCTGCGCTTCGAAACCTGGATAGACCGCCAGTGGACCTCCGATGAAGGAGCGACTGGCCGATGCCAGCGCCGTAGGCTTGATCCGCGAGGCATTAGCGGTGAAGTCCACTCCGTCTTTACCCTTGCTTGGATTGATGATCCACTTGAGCGGCACACCGGCGTGGAGAAGACGAACCGCAAGACCGTAGGCCTTGATGTTCATCACACCACCCGAGCCTTGGAGATTGTTATCCATCGGAATGATGTAGGTGCCAGCGGGAAGTTCCTCCAACGCCGCTTTTGCAGGACCAGCAAATACAGCAAGCAGACAGACCATCAACAAGGCCATGGCACGCGAGATCATCGAAGAAGCGGCCAAACGTCCAGAATTTGCCACGTGTGCAACTCGATTGTTAGCATGGCAAGGAACCATGGTGAGCGGCGCAGATCCTTGTATGGCGGGGATAGTTGGAGGGTTCATGGCGAATTTGTTAGATTGTTGAGTCAGTAAATTTTTGATCGCTTGGATACTGCTGACGGGGGAATTCATGGGGAAAATTGTTTCGTCGCACTGAGAAATAGAAAAAAATTGTCAAGATGTCCACAAAAAAATCTCCTAAATGTTATAATAAATTTACAATGTAGTTGCGATTAAGATTCATTCTAAGGTGAATCTTGGTTGATATTTCAATAAATATTATCTCGAATGTTACTTTACTGAATCCGTAAAATATCTGTTATTTTTGTGAATTACTTCAGGTGTACAGCAATTTACGCGCAAAATTTTCATGGAATTTGAAAAAACATCCCGCATCTGTAAAAGCATAAGAGCTTAGGCAAAAGAAAGTTACTCTCCTGAACGAGGTCCTTGCTCCTGCCCCATGTCCTGATTTACCGGTTGGATGAGCGGGCGTCTACGGTGCGCAGCCAATGACCGCTGGCACCGACACTCGCCACGGACTCATCGCCAGGGAAACAGCTTCCGCGAGCTGTGACTGCTGCACATGAGCCACAACGCGAGCAGGAACCATAGGGTGTTTTCCCCGATTTTACGGCAAGCATTGACCACCCCTACCCCGCAGCCACAATCAAAGTACACGGCGCAAAAAGAAATTTCCTGTGCGCTCTGCAATTCCAACGCCCGCAGCAGAATGACCGAGGAAAAGAACAGAAACATCCCCGCCACCACGAGAGCGGTGCCGCGCAGAGCGACAGGCACGAGCAGAAACAAACCACACACGACCTCCACCCACGGCAGCCAGGCCGCCACAACATTCAGGGGAAAGGGCGAGGCCAGCAGATGGTATTCACGCAGCAGCTTGAGGAAATTCACGGGATCCATCGCTTTGCTCAGCCCCATGAACAGCAGATAGGCACCCAGCAGAAAACGAACAAGAGTATGAAGATGGCGAAGTGACATGCGTGAATGGTGAATCTGTCTCCTGATCGGCTGGGAGGCGAGACGCCTCCGCCACGGTTAGTGCTGGATGGGGAGATTGGCGGTCTGCCAGTCGTGGAAACCGGCTTCGTAAATCGCCAGGCGGTCGGCGGGGACTCCGTAGCCGACGAGCAGACGCGCGGCAAAAATGCTGTCTTCACAAGAACCACCGTGGCAATAGAGGATGATTTTTTCCGCAGCAAGAGAAGCGGGCACGACCAGGGCGATGTTTTCCGTAGGGCGGAAGTGGTCGTACGGCAGGGCACCGGGGATGTGCCCGGCTTGGTAGGTGGCGGCGTTGCGGGCATCGATGAGGAGAAATTTCCGCATCACAAATCGCGGATCGCGGGTGAAGGCATCGACCTCAGCACGCGTGGCGGTGGCGAATTCGTGGGAGATGGTTTTGATGGGAACGGCAGGGACCGGCGCTGGAGGAATCGCCACGGGAGCGGCGGGAGGGAAATAATCGCGACCGAGAGCGAGCCCGCGGGGAGAGAGCTGATTCGCCAAGGCGGCCACGGCCATGCCCAGCAACAGCACACCCGCCGCTTGTCGCAGCGTCTGGCCTACGGGAGAAATGGACTGCGAGACGGACATAATTCAGCGCGGGCGGGGAGAACCGGTTGCCGGACGCACGAACTGCACCGGAATAGTGATCTGCGGATGGCTGACAAGGGAGGTGCTGACGGTAATTTGATGGATTTTTTCGGGCTCTTTTGCCATTTCCTGGGGAAATCGCACGGTCAACTCGAACTCCTTGCCGGGGGCGGTTTCACGGATTTCCACTTTGGCACCCGGTACCGTGCAGGCGGCGTCTTTGAGAGTGACGGGATTCGGCGACTGATTGCGGATACTGATCGTATAAGGCTCAGGAACAGGGGGCAGCTCGACGGGCAAGTACATGTTCGCGGGATTCACCAGGATCTCCGGCTGGGCGATGACGACGACATTCAGTTCGATGCTGGGCGTCTCCGTGGAATTCGTCGCGAGCTTGATGACAGCCTGAATGTCCTTGTGGGCAAAGGGCGGCAGGGTATCAACGACGACGTGAAATTCTTTTCCGGGTTTCGCCTCGATGAGCCGGGCGCTCAAATGCGGCACATTGGAGACGGGGGCCTCCAGCTTGAGCGGCTGCTCCATTTGATTGACGACGCGAATGGTGGTGGAGAGTTTCTGATCGGTGTGCGGAGGCAGGAAAAGCAATGCGGTCAGCGGATAGATCTCGATGGGCGTCCAGTAAACGCCTTTCAGTTGGAGCACGAGATTGGGCTGCGCGGGATCGTTGCTTTTAACGAGCATGGTTTTGACTTGCTCGCCCTGGAGGCTGAAGCTGTTGAACTCCAGCGTAAGGCTGGCCTTGCCGCCGGGGGGAATGAGGCGGGTGAAATCCGTGATGGTGGTGCAGCCACAGGCGGGCAGGACATTGTCGATGATCAAATCGGCCTTGCCCACATTGGCAAACGTGAACTCATGCTTCATGATGGCCCCGGAGCGCACGCGGCCGAAGTCGTGGATCATCTCGTCGAACTGGATCTGCGGCGCGGGCGGCGGGGCGGCGACCTGCGCCCGCAACAGCGAGGGGGCGAGGCCGAGGAGCAGGGCGGCGATCAGTCCCGGGAAGCGGATAAGGGCGGTCATGTTGTGGATCATACGGTTGAATCAGCGTGGACGTTTCGGTTCTAATGGAATGAGCCCCGTGGGCGAAGCAAGAAATGAATCCTGTTGCACTTTGGCGTGGAGAAGAAAGGCCTTGAGGTGCTCCTCACCGGGGCTACCGGTGAGGATTTGTTTCATGGCAACAAGTTGGGTGGTTTCCGTGCACTGCAAGGCTTTTTCATTCAGGCGAATCTGCGCCTGCGCTATGCGATAGGCTTTTTCCAGAATCTCTTTCTTTGACTGCAAAAATGGATCAATGCGAGAGACGATCTCCGGCTCGATGATTTCCAAGCGTTTCTGAATCGCTTCTTTTTCCGCCGGAATCTCACCCGCACTGATTTGGCTGAGAAATGCGGGCATAGTCTTCACATCGCTCGCCACGAAATGCACGGCCATGATCCATTCCATGAAATGACCGCTGGCACTGCCCGTGCGGCTGGGCAAAAGGGACAATTTCAAGGGCGGAAGCGAGGAGGACTGATCGGCTTGATAGAGTGTTTCGATCTGCCGATAGAGGCTGCGGGTGGCCTGTGCGTCCCAGTCGGCCAGGAGCAGAATCTGCAAGGGGCAATCAGACGCGCGCCCCAGTGTCACGGAGGGCACTTCATAGGCGAATATCGGCTGCCTCCCTCCCTCCAGCGCGACACTATACATTCCCTGCGGCGAAACGAATGCCCGTAGCAAGGCATAGTCGGCCTCTCTGCCTGGCGTTTGTTCCAGCGACCAGACGCGATACAGGTCGGTCGTATTTTCCTTACGATTCTGAAAATACGACACAAGCAAAAAAGCCGTCAACACGAGCACTGCCCAAGGCATGGGGGACAGGAAGAGGCGTTTCATGTGCGGCAAGGGGAAAACGAAACCTGCACATTGATAAACCCGGCACAGGAAGCGGGCAAGAAGATAACGCCGGGGAATGATGGTGGGGATTCCCCTGCCCGCTCAGGGCTCTTTCGGCTCATCAGGGATGTCCATTTCCACCCACTCGTTCGCGTTTTTTTCGTGATAGTGGGCGAGTGCCAAAACGATGATGACGCCCAGCACGCCGAAGCTGATTTCCAGAATGATGGGCGTGGTGAGGATGTGAAACACCCGCGCAAACAGCTCGCCCGTCTTGCCGGGGAGAAAACGCCCAGCCCACAAGCCGACGAGCGCGCCGATGATCGTGCTGATGATCAAAAAGGAATTCCAGAGTTGGCGCGCGCGTGACATCGGATCTTGTTAGTAGCTGCGGCCCCAGATCGCGAAGCGCGTGGTGCTTTGTCCGGTGAGGATGCAGGCGGCGCTGGCGGGTTTCTGCGGCAAGGGGACATCGGCCAGCGGCAGGCAGCGGATGGTGATTTTGTGTTGCTTGGCGATGGTCTCTTCCTGCTCCGGAGTGCCGTCCCAGGGAGTGAGTAGCCAGCCGGGATTTTCCTTGCTCCAGTGGGCATGGAACGTTTCTAGATTGTCGCAGTAGTGAATGTTCTCATCGCGCAAGGTGGTGGCGCGTGCGAGCAGTGTTTGGTGGATGGACGCGAGAATTTCCACGACGCTGCGGAGGAATTCTTCTTTGTCGAGGAAGGACTTTTCGCTCGATGCCTGGTCGCGGCGGGAGAGTGCCACTTTGCGCGATTCCAGGTCACGGGGTCCGATCTCGATGCGGATGGGCACGCCTTTTTTCACCCAGTCCCACTTTTTCACGCCACCGCCGAGGTCGCGGGTATCCACGTGCACGCGCAGCGGATCGCCGTGGTAGCATTGATTGCGCAGCGTACTGGCCAGAGCCTGGCAGGCATCGATCACCGCCTGTTTGCTGTCTTCCTTCGGCGTGACTGGAATGATGACGATTTGTTGGGTCGCCACGCGGGGTGGCAGCACGAGGCCATCGTCATCCGAGTGCGCCATGATGAGCGTGCCGATCATGCGTGTGGACACACCCCAGGAGGTGGTGTGGACATGCTGGATGGAGCCATCGCGCCCGGTGAACTTGATGTCTTGCGCTTTCGAGAAATTTTGTCCCAGGTAGTGCGAGGTGCCGGCCTGGATCGCTTTGAGATCCTGCACCATGGCCTCCACGGTGAGCGTCATCTCGGCGCCGGGGAAACGTTCGTTTTCCGTCTTCTCTCCGGGGATCACGGGGATGGCGAGGTGATCGCGCAGGAATGCCTCGTATTCGCGGTGGATGAGTCGTGTTTCCACCATGGCTTCCTCCATGGTCTCGTGCGCGGTGTGGCCTTCCTGCCAGAGGAACTCCGCCGTGCGCAGGAACATGCGTGGCCGCATTTCCCAGCGCATCACGTTCGCCCACTGATTGATGAGCAGCGGCAGATCGCGATAGGAATTCACCCAGCGCGCGAACGCAGCACCGATGATGGTCTCGGAGGTAGGGCGGATGACGTACGGTTCATCCAGTTTCCCGGTGGGAATCATGCGGGTCTTGCCCGTTTCCGGATCCTTGTGCGCTTCCAGGCGGTGGTGGGTGACGACGGCGCACTCGGTGGCAAAGCCCTCGGCATGCTCGGCTTCTTTTTCCAGATAGGAAAGCGGGATGAGCAAGGGGAAATACGCGTTCTGGTGACCGGTCGCCTTGAAACGGCGATCGAGTTGTTGCTGGATCAGTTCCCAAATGCCGTAGCCCCAGGGCTTGATGACCATGCAGCCGCGCGTCTCGGAATTTTCCGCGAGATCGGCACCGCGGATGACTTGCTGGTACCATTCGGGAAAGTTTTCTTGGCGGGTGGGTGTGATGGCGGTTTTGGCGTCGGACATGGTGCGGGGCCGGAAGGTATCACCCGTTGCGGGAAAAATCACGGCTTTTTTTGCAGGCGCGTCATGCTTCCTTCCCCTGCTCACAGCTCCACGCGGGTGATGCGCGGCGGGCATTTGCGCAGGAAGCGCTTCGCCAGCACTTCGAATTGCTCGGAGAGGTCGGTCAGCGCGATGGAAAGCGTGCCCGCCCGCTCTGGCTCCGCCAGCATCTCGCGCCGCGTCAGTTCTTGTTGCAAATGCAGCGCGCAGGTGCTGGCGGAATCGACGATGCGCACGCGATCGCCGATCATTTCCTGCAAGATGGGCACCAGCAGCG
>Ga0315909_10005658_pt1 | contig 14243 bp, 22 predicted proteins | sample LakEriMetagenome_11_FD_203527 | JGI IMG/M metagenome (GOLD analysis project Ga0315909, IMG submission 203527) | Freshwater fungal communities from buoy surface, Lake Erie, Ohio, United States - Buoy 2 MA125 | ecosystem: Environmental > Aquatic > Freshwater > Lake | place: USA: Lake Erie, Ohio...
TCATTGTTCCAATCTGTGATGTTGTAAGAATCCAGGTAGAGGAGGTCGCATGTACCAGTGAAGGTATCAAGTGCTTCTACGGAATCCGATTCAATAACATCAGCATGCTTGGTGGTTTTCCGAGCCAAGGCGCAAGCACCTGGATCAATGTCAATTGAGATTAGTTCGCCTTCTCCACGGATGTCGATGTAATTATCGAACAGAAGTGTTGAGCAACCGTCGCCTGTGTAATTGTTTTCTTCTCGGTATGTACCAGTTTCAATGATGACCGGATTACTGCGTTCGTCTAGGTACTTAAAAATCTTTTGGAAGGTATGCTGACGTGCACCCAGCTTGCTTTTGATGGGGTTAAAGTAGTCGTCCCAGGTACGTGTCATTGTTATAAGTCGACTCGAGTGTAAGAGATCTCTTTGGATTGTAGCTCTATTTCGTACATATCAGCTTCAATGGTTTCTACATCTTCAAAAGCCAAGCCTTCAAAGCAACCAGTACGACAGTCGTCATCAAAGTCAAAATAGAAGCGGCTTAAGTTCGATCCCATGGGTTAAGCACCAGATGAAGAGAAAGGTCAGTGCAAGCATGGCAAGACGACCGTTGACACGTTCGGCGTACCAAAGGTGATCGTCAAGGTTTGTGTGCCACTTCCAAAAGCGGAGGTCAGGTGACATCTCTAAGATCCACTCCCAGAGGGCGGGGATCATCCAGCTAAAACAAGAGATGTAGCCCTGCAGACCAAGAAGAAACTTGTTCATTGACGAGATGCAACTTCCATGAAGAACAGGTATGCATCCATGCTAATGACGACAAGCATAGCGCCAAGGATCGAGGCAATTGCGTAGTTGAATCCGTCCATCACACGTAGTCGATTTATCTGTTAAGCTAGCAGCAATATACAAAACCATCAATGGTTGCTAGACTGAATGCATCAGATCCTTGGATCAAAGCCAAGGAAGAGCAACCTGAGATGATGCGGTCATTAAATAGGACCGCTGCCAGAATTACGCTTAACGGAAAACGTCACTATACAACTCCGTTACCCACTGGACCAGCGCCGTCCGTAACTACTATCATCAGTGAGACAGCTTCCGAAGCAAATAAACGGAAGCTTGAAATGTGGTCAAAAGCTAACCCAGGTGTTAAAGAAGCTGCCGCCGAACGAGGAACTGCTATCCACTATGGCATGGAACAGTACCTAAAAGGGAATAAGACTCCGGACATCAAGGATGAATACGCGGATTTCTGGGCGGGAATGCCGCCAATTCTGGATCAATTTGAGGAGGTCCTTTGGGCCGAGTCCCCAGTTTTGGATAAGTTTAACTTCACTATTGGTGCTGATGACGTTGCTCGCGTCTGGGGTTGTGACTCAGAAGGTCGTGCTTGGGCTGGTGCTCCTGATATTATTGCTGTCGCCAACAATAAACTGACACTTGCTGACTTAAAAACCAGCGTTAAACCGTATAGCCGCAAATGGCCTAAAGATTTGGAAAAGGGGTCCCAGGAGTGGAGGGATCTGCTAGGTGGTCACCTTAAATTTAAAAAGACCTGCAAACAGTTGGCTGCTTACGACATTGCTATTACCCAGACCTTGGGCATTACTGTCCAACAAGCAGCAATCTTGGTTTCAACACCAGTTCGTACACAAATTTTCAAAATTTCACGTCGGTATCTTGACATGCTTCATGAAGACTGGTACGCAATAGTAGCGGAATACTACACACAGATTGAAAACTGTAATGTTTACGATCCTGATCTTATTTAAACATGGAGAAAAAAATTTGCAGTCTTTGCAAAGAGCTAAAAACTTTAGCGTGCTTTAGTAAAACTGGTCGAAAAGAAGCACTTAGAAGTAACTGCAAAAGTTGTGATGCTAAAAAATATAAACAGTGGAAAGAAAAAAACAGACATGCATATTTGCGTGGGGCAACCAACGCAGGATTAAAAATAAAATATGGGATCACTCTTGAAGAATACGAACAAATGTTAAAAAATCAAAAACAATGTTGTAAAATTTGTAAAAGTAAAAAGCCTGGAAGAAAAGGTGTTAAAAGATTTGCGGTAGATCATTGCCATAAAACAAACAAAGTAAGAGGATTGCTGTGCATGTCCTGCAATACAGCAATAGGATTGTTAAACGAAAATCCAATTCTTTTTGACGCCGCAAAACAGTATTTAGAAGAGTATTCTTAAAACCTTTATTAAATAAGACATCTCACACTTTGGTAGAATGGCGGCTTACGACCCCAATGGCAAGATGGAATGCAGGAAGCGCCTAGCATGGACGATTGCCTGTGAAAGGGCCGTCGTCACAAAAGAAGATGCAATCCAGATCTACAACAAAGTAATGAAAGAATTTGAAACAATAGATAAGCGCCAGCAATATAAAGAGCGTGAGTCTAATAAGACCCAGACAACTTAAGGATTGCTCGTTGGTCTCCACGGATTGGGAGCCGTAGGATAAGAAGACACACAACCAGGCCCTCCCCATGGACGTACACGTCGCCTTGGGTGAGTGGATGAATAGTCTCATGAGTCGCATGATGAATGCGATGGACGGGGATTGTTTTTATCTGCCCACTCAGATGCATCTGCATGCGTACACAATCTTAAAGGAAGCCTCGTTCCCCGACCGACACTTTAAAGTAGAAATCAAGAACTCCACAGAAGTATGACCAACCAGAATTTGAAAGCGCTTAAGCCCGGCGAGATCCGTCTAGATTACATCCCACTCGATTGGCCCTTAACCCCTCTTGGACCCAACAAAGATCCCTACGTCCAGGGTTGGCAGAACAAACCATTCAGTGTTCGTGAAATTGAAGAAGAGCTGGCAACAGGTGATTGCAGGGCTATTGGATTACTTGGAGGCCCCGCATACAACCTGCCTTACGGACTTATTTGGTGTGATGTAGATGGTCCAAGTGTCTATAAACTTATTGAAGAAATTAGCAACCTTCCTTTAGAAGAAGCTTTGCCGCCAACATTAACAATCTTCAGTGGTAAAGTCGGCCGCGAACGGAAGCTCTACAAACTAAACCGCGATAAACACAAGCACTTCCTGCGTAATAAGTACACTTGGCACGGGGAAGAAAATAAAGAAAAGCTTGAGATCCTTTGGAAAAAGCACCAGGGTGTCTTGATGGGTGTACACCCAGAGACCGATGGTTACTACACAGGAGAAGGACTGGGATTTGAGTGGTCTGATTCACTGCCCGAACTCCCGGATTGGATCCTCAATAACATCATCACCAAAAACGCCAAACAAGGAAGTCCCGCACAAGAAGTCTCACGTGTGGTCGGTGGTAACTTTGCCATCCAAAGTGTCATCGGTTTGGATCGTGATATCCAACTGGCGACCGAAGCAATGTGGGGTATGCCGCCAGAAGCGACGGATGACTATGACATCTGGATCATGGTTGGTCAGTCGCTTCATAGCTTGGATGAATCCCTGTTGGATCAATGGGATGAATGGTCCAAGCAAAGCGATAAGTACAAAGATGGTGAATGCCACAGGCGCTGGCTCTCCTTTAGTAAAGGCGGTGGTCGTGGTATCGGCTCACTTATCCATATTGCCCAGGAAAATGGATGGACGCCATCACAGGACTACCGCGTACAAAGCGTTGATGATGCAACACTAGATGCAATTGCTGCAATCCTACCCAACCTTGAAGGTGACACATTAGAACACATGGAAAGAGTATTAGCGCAAAACGCAGAAACCCTTCAAGCATCAAAGCCACCTCTGAAAACAAAACCATCGACACGCAGCAGGAAGAAAGAACGAGATGGAGAAGAACCCAAAGATGCCAAAGGGCACAACAGACCATCACATGAGGTAGCGGATCAACTGCTTGTTGCTTACGCAGGTGATCTGTTATTTAGTCAGCCCCACAACCAGTTCTTTCTCTATGACAGAAGGAAGGGACTATGGGAGAAGAAGACCAAGATTGAGATGTTTGGCAGCATCAGGGAAAACCTGAAAGATCTGGCGGCATCTGGTTGGTTGCCCAGAGGGTTTAACCACAACCTGATGGAGGACATGTACAAACAACTTCAGGCGTTAGTGCCATTTGATGACTGGTACGACGGATCGGACTACCTTCTGTTCACCAATGGAATGCTTGAGGTTAGTACCAGGGAACTGCATGCGTTTCAACGGGATCTGTATATGACGCAGCAGATGCCGTATGAATATGACCCATCGGCTACCTGTGAAGAAATCATTAAGTGGTTGAAGCATACGCAACACAATTCATGGAATCGCACGCAAGTGTTGAGGGCATGGTTGCGGGCAACACTGCTTGGTAACTATGAGATCCAGAAGTTCTTGGAGATTGTTGGCCCAGGTAAGTCGGGTAAATCGACCTATGCAAACCTGGCTGTGGCATTGGTTGGACGCAGTAATACCTACTCCACAGACTTTGAGAACATGGAGAAGAACAGGTTTGAAGCTGCTGCCTACATGGGTAAGAAGCTGCTGCTGTTCCAGGACGCTGATCGTTGGGGTGGTTCCGTATCAAGATTAAAAGCAATCACTGGTAATGATTGGATTCGTTCTGAGCGCAAGTACCAAGGGGAAGCGCTCGATCCCTTTCAGTACCATGGGATGGTCATCATCACGGCTAATGAAGCTATTCAGTCCACCGACTATACTTCTGGCCTGGCTCGTCGCCGTCTCACTATTCCGTTTGACCGTCCATTTACTGGCGGCCAAGCAGAACAAAAAGAACTGATCAAGTTCGATAACAAAGGCAATCCAGAAGGTGAGTTTGCGCCCTTGCTTCCAGGGCTTGTGAACTGGTTACTGGATATGCCAGAAACAGAGATGCGTTCGTACCTGATGGAGACCGCACAGCATGTGGACTTCTTCCAGAAGTATGAGAAGGAGCAAAGCCTGCGTTCTAACCCTGTACTGGATTGGATGAGTCAACACGTCATCTACGATCCAGGTGCAAGAGCTGTAGTTGGTACCTGCAAAAATGCACAGGGTTCCAATAACTTCTACCAGAACTGGCAGCAATGGCTCTATGCAAGTTATGCAGAGTTTTGCCGTAGTTGCAATGTTGGTTTTGTAGGTCGCGGTCGATTTGAAGTCCTGTTCTTTGACATCTGTAAACACCAGCTCAAACTTAATGTCTTCAGCAAGAAAACCAATAAGGGTTTGATGGTCTTCAATGCTGTTGTCAGGGACTCGAATCCCAGTAAGTATGATTCCTATCCGTCGATTGTTGAAGTGGCATCTGATCCGCAGAAGTATCTGCCGTTGTATGGAATGGATATCACTACACCTACTAATGCGACAATGGAAGATATTGCACAAGTCACGTGAGCAATGGCCGTCACCTGATCCTGGATCTCTATGACTGCGATCAAGAGATCCTGAATGACTATGAGGAGCTTCAACGCTTGCTTGAGGCTTCTCTTGTCATGGCCAAAGCAAACGTCCTACGTATCTTTGGAGAGAAGTTCCAGCCGCAAGGGGTAACGCTGTTGGCATTGCTGGCGGAATCCCACGCATCTGTACATACGTGGCCAGAAATTGGTTATTGCGCTATCGACCTTTACACCTGTGGTGATACAACGCAGACGCATCGAGCGGCTGAGTTTTTGAAGGTAAAACTCAAGGCAAAAACGTCGGAAGAGAAAGAGTTAGTACGGTCGATAACACCGTCTGTTTCGGTATAGTAAATCGAGAGTAACTCGATTGCTTTGAAAAAGAAAACTAAGGTGCTGTGGTGTGGCGATATTGTCGCCATGACTGGATTTGCACGTGTCACTGAAAACGTCATCTATCGACTGAAAGACGACTTTGAAATCGTTGTGCTTGGCCACAACTGGTGGGGAGATCCCTGTGATCAACAGAAGGATTTCAAAATGTATCCTTCGTCTAATCGCTTCCAGACTGCACCGTTTGGTGAGCAACGCATTAGGGAGGTTATTGAACGTGAGCAACCTGACATTGTGTTCACAATCAATGATATGTGGATTATCAATGAGCAGTACCGTCAGATCCAGGATCTGCATAAACAAGGCAAATTTAAGTTTGTGGGGTATGCCCCTATGGATTCGTACGGCTGGATTGGTTGCCTGAATGAAACAGCCAACGATTGGGATGCCATCATCTCCTACACAGAATTTGGTGCGCACGAATTTGTGAAAGGCGGTATCCGGAAACCCATCGCTGTCATTCCCCATGGTGTGACTCCAGGGCAGTTCTATCCCTTGGATAGGAAGGAATGCCGTCGCAAGCTGGGTCTTGCAGAAGACTTATTCATTGTCTTCAACGGGAATAGGAATCAGTTCAGAAAACGGCAGGACATCACGATCCAGGGCTTTGCCAAGTTTGCGGTTGGTAAGCCAGAAGCACGTCTGTACCTGCACATGGGCCTCAAGGACCAGGGCTGGGATGTGATGGGTGTCTTTGCCAGGGAGATGTCAAAGGTGGGGCTGGATCCCAACGGACGCATCATCATGACCACGCAGACGGATGGACCACCAAACGTATCGGTGGAGATGCTTAATACCATCTACAACGCATGTGATGTTGGTGTTAACACCTGCAAAGGTGAGGGTTGGGGTCTTGTCAACTTTGAACACGCTGCATGTGGTGTGCCACAGGTTGTGCCTGACCATACGTCTTGCAAGGAGATCTTTGAGGGGTATGGCGAATTGATCCGTTGTGACCACGTTGATGTAGATACCAACTACGCACGTGAGATGCCATGCCCGTCCTCTGAGCACCTTGCTGAGATTCTGGAGGATCTGTACCATGACCGAACGTATCGGGAACATGTGGGCGCTCGCTGCCGGGAACGAGCAATGGATCCACAGTTCTCGTGGGACACAGTTGCGTCTCAATTTGGCGGCATCTTTGAGGATGTCATGAACCAGCTGGATCATTCAGTCCCAGTCGAGAGAAGTGAGAAGCCACGGAAACGGAAGAAAAGCCGGACTCTGCGGAAAAAGATGGCAGCCGCTGTAAGCTAAACAGGTCCAAGGAACCCAAGGCCTCTGCTTCGGCAGGGGCTTTTTTGTGCCCATAAGAAGGTATGTGCAGCTAATCCACCGCGACAACCGTCTTGTGATGGGTGATACTACGTCCGTATTTACCATAAGGGAGTCGTGAGCAGTTTTTGTCAGAAAGTGTCTCTAATGAGAATGGCTCTCAGTATCAAGTGAGACGCAAATGAGACAAACCTAAGAAATGAGACACTTTTCAAGAAAAACTGCTCACGACTCTAATAAGGAAAATAAGAGTGTTGTATCACCCCTGTAATGGGGGATTAGCTGCATATATGTTGCACATACCCAGTTAATGCTGTAGGCTGCTGAGGTTCAATTCATCCCTGGTACCAATGGCCCGTACTTATCACGAGATGCCGCCCTTGTGGTGGGTGCAAGAGCACCTGGAACTCACCCCTGACCATCCTTCTGGTCTTGCGTGGAAGATGTCAGATCGCTACCACGACGCTGGTGAAGCGGCGGGAAAGCTCTCAAGTCATGGCAGGTTTTACACCGTGTCAATGCTTGGCCTTCGCTACCCAGCTCACCGTGTCGTGTACTACTTGCGTACTAGTGTTGACCCAGGGGATGCGGATGTTCTGCACGACAAAGGCAATGTGGCGCGTGATAACCGTTTAAATCTGACCCTGTACCAACGCAGAACACGCCCTGCACCCAAGTACCGCCGTCGTGTCAGAGACGAAGAAGGTAATCTTGTCTTCAGAGATCCGGATACCAACTATCGTTTTGTTACCAAAAATCCTAACTGAGACTCAACATGGCTGACATCACTAAACAACTCATCAATGCTGCCAAATCAATTTCAATTGTTCCATTCATCCCTGATGTTGATGAGATGGATGCAGGCGAATTAAAAGCCCATGGCTTTTATCGTGGCTACTACTGCGTCCATGGGCATCGCATACGCCACAAAAAAGACCATTGGTGCTACGAATGTGTTCGCAAAATTCAAAGCAATACTTGCGGTTTTGACATCAACTACCTCAACAAAAATTACAAGGCACGGCTTCTTGGTCTCTGGAACCAGATCGCTGTTGGTGAATGGGATGAGTGCTGGGAAGTACCTTGGTTAGGAGGTAAACGCATACGTTTCCCTTCGTATCGCAACTTCTACAACGACAAAACGAATGACAACATCAGTGTGCATAAAGCAATTTATCAATGTGCATGGGGCGATGTCGGCAAGATGTTTGTGACACGCACGTGCAAAAACAAAGCTTGTCTCAACCCTCTACATTTAGTCTCAAGTTGGAATCGCACATTTCCACCAAAGACCATCCACCCATTTTGTGTTGAGTTTGACCCAGCAAAGTCAATGCACTCTGCGCAGAATCAGTTAAGAGACAAACCTGTTCCTGTTGTGGAGCAGCAATACAAAAACACAATTCAACATCCGTTGGTACACAAAAATACCCCGGATTATGATGAGACACAGGAGTTGTACTACGGGTCATATGTCCAGGAGTTCGGTAAGTCAACCGCAAAGAACTCAGAATAATCCTTTAAATCTCGGTACGTTCAGTCAAACCACACTGCGTTACCTTAAAGGCACTCTTGGTCCACAGTGGAAAGTTATTGGACGTGCTGATACCAATCAAACCTCTAATGGTGGCATTGGCGGCGGCACGTTCAATCATTGGTTTGTTGCCACACTAGCTACTCCCGGTTGGATCATCCTTGCAAAAGGACCGCCGCGTCCCAAGTACATTCAAGTTTCTGCCTATGACCTAAACAAAACACCAATCCAAGGCAATCCAATCTTTGATGCAGATTCTGTTCAAGTAGATACCAATGGGTCCACTTACATCCCGTATTTAGATACGGTGATGAGTGCACAGTCTGATCTGTACAACACATACATGCGTAATCGCCTGGACCGAGGCGATGACCGTTATTACCCATTGAGTACAGGCAGCTATCTCATCTGTATCTCCTCAACACGCAATGAAACACTTGAGTACGAACTTGGTGTTGTCATTGAGTTCCCAACGCAAGAAGCTTTCTTTGAACTAGAAGACTCCGATGGTTCAGTTTGTTTGCAAGAGACTGAAATTGATGCGGCAGAAATCGTTGGTCCAATCTTAAGCGACCTAACAATCAGCGTTAATTCGTTCTCTGAAACAAGTTGTGAGATTGCACCTGGCGTAACGGTGACCGTCAATCCGGGGATCACTTGGTACATCGGTGAACGCATCCCTGCTGCCGACTATGATAATTACAAGATTATTCTTGAAGTAGGAGATGATGCGTATTACGACACAGTTCATGATCATTCCTTGTCGGAGTGGCAAGATGCATGGGAAAGGGAACATCAAGACACTGATCGCTTCCCTGAACTTTTTGTTCCATTAACTAACAGGCCATGATCAAACAACTACTTGCCTTGTTCCGCAAAGAACCACCCAAACAACACCCTCGTATTGCTTGGATGCGCTACTGTATAGAAAACCCTGGTGCACCAGGTTGTCGTATTTATGATGTCTAATGGAACCAAAAGAAAAGCCTGAGCCAAAAGAACTTAAACCAAGGCCCGTCTATACGGAAGCAACCGAAAAAGACTGGGAAGATTTCTTTGCTGCGCAAGAAGATCTTGACAATCTTTTTGATCGATGATATTCGGTCTTACAATAAAAGAAACGGGAGATACCCATGCATTCCTTTAATGAGTACTTAGAAGTAGCACTCGCTATTCATGCTGCTTGTTCTGCTATCACAGCTTTAACGCCAACTCCTAAAGATGATAAGTTTGTGCGCAAGCTTTACCGCATCATTGAAATTGGTGGTCTTGTTGTTGGGCGTGCCAAGCAGCGTTAATCAATCAGGCAGTGCCTGAAACCAGAACACGCACCCGCCCTGTTCTTCTACCCAATCCCTGGTTTCATATGCGTGCTCCTTTGGTAAGGTCACGCATTTTTTATCGTCACCAATTTGCCAACATAAGTTAACCCGTATGCGCGGCTCTTTGTATTTTTTCACTTTAATAATCCCATCTGACGCGTGGTTTGCCTTCTCGCATTCCAAGGTGTGTAAAGCCTTTTGGTGCACCATATCCTAACGAATAAGGCCATTGCTTGTCACACCAATCTTGCACTGTGCAAATATCAACCCCTTGGACGTAAAAATCAATCGCGCCTTTTGACGGTGCATTGTAAGTGTGTTCGCTATTTTTGGCGCCACCCACAGCTTGATTAATGGGTTCAGGACGAGAAGCACTGGTAATAATCAAGGGCTTGTTACCAAACTGTTTACGGACTTTCTCAAGGAACAAACATAGTTCTTTTGCTGTGTCGCATTGATATTGTTTGGTAAATCGACGCGCCTCTTGATTAAGTGTTAATTCTCCATAGGTGATGTTTGGTGTAATTTTGTAGGTAAATGGGCTCCAGGGATTGAAGTTGTTGTTATGTGGGTTTGGATCTTCTTTTTCTCCAATGTTTTGGAGTTGCCGATCCATGATTTGAATTAATTTTGTTGCATAGTCAGGATCTGTGGCGTAGGATTCCTTAACCAATAAACGAGCGCATTCATTTCGGCTAGCCGCACGATTAACGCCTTTAAAGCGACCAAAATCTTTGTACCAGCGGTCAACAAGGTAACAAACACAGGTTTGTAAGTCGGGAAAATCAATAAAACCAGCTTTGATTGTGACCCAGTTACCGTTAATAAACTCTTGTGTGTTGACACTAGAGCCAGATCCTTTTAATCCAAAGTAATTATTGACACCTGATGTGTGCTTACCCCAGCCTGACTCAAGTGCCCACTGCGCAGCGACACATTCAGGCCATGTGGCACCTGTTTTCTTTGCTGCCGCAAGAACACCATCCCAAGTGTTGTCTACAATGGGTACAGGCTTTGGTTTGTTTCGATATTTAACAGCAAAAGACTCCAGGACTTCAGGGGTCACCTGAGCCTGGAGCCAATTCCATGCATCAATTTGATGCGGTTCTTCTACAAAGAACTTAGCAGCGTCCGTGAGTTTGATTGCCATATCGACCTAGAGCTTTTGTATTACTCTAAATCAAGTCAATAAACTACTTGGGAGTTACATAACCGATGCTGTAAGGCAACGGCGGAAGTGGGTCAGGTGCGCCCCAGGGTAGTCCAAGCTCATGTGTTGGATGCAGAAGTTCTTGCAAGCGAGCTTCGATATCTGCTTCGATTGCTTTTACTTCATCTGCACCTAGGGCATCACGGCACCAACCTACTGCAGTTTCCTTGTTAAGGTTGGAGTAAGGAACCCATTTCTTTGAATCTGCCGGAGAAAGCTCAACGATACCTGTTGTACTAACGGTATGTTTGCCTTCTGTTTTGTATGCAGTCCAATGAATAGCGCTGACTTCACCACCTGGATAGGCAATGCTATCCGGCAGTTTACGGTCTAGGTTCCTAATACCCCACTTAACAGGATCCATTGATCACTCTTCTGTTTCAAACTTTTCTTCAGCTTGAGCCTCTTCCTCTGGAGCAAACTCAATCGTGTCAATCAATTGACCGATGAAATTTGCAGAGAAAGCAATGAGGTTGCCGTCACCAGTGGCACGTGCAGAACCAAAGGAATTGATAGCGCTAACTAGCTGAGACTTTGTGCAAGCCATAATGAACAGATAACTTCAAAGAGTATAACAAAAATCACCAGGGGACGCCAGCTTCTGAAGTTGGGTTAATCTTTTGTTGGATCTGCTGATACAAAGCTTCTTGAATAGAAGTCACTTGGTCAACACCTAATGCTTCAAAGACCCAATTCAATACCTCTTCTTTGGTCAGTTCACTGAAAGGAACAAAGGTTGCTGGATCAGGGTCACCAAAACCTACAGATCCATATGCACTGGCGGATTCACCATCTTCTTCCAGGGATGCAGTCCAGTGTGCGGTGTAGACAGCACCATCAGGACAAGTATTACCATCGGGAAGATGACGCTCAAGCTGAGCAATATCCCAAGTTGCGTTAGCCATAACAAATGTTTTTTCTTATTCTAACAATCAAAGCTCAGGCATTTCATATTCTTTGGTGCTGTTGCAATAGTGTTTAAAAATAATTTCACTTGTGTTTCCAGCCCAAGAGGCTACCTGTGGCACAGGAATCCCTGCTTCAATCCAGCGACTAATAGCGGTATGCCGACAATCGTAAGGACGATATAAATGCGTAATCAACTCAGTTTGATAAAAAGGTTGTAGTTTTTTGCGGAAGTAACTTTGAAAAGCAAGCCTATCCCATGGAAAAATAAAGCGATCATTCTGCGGTAGTTGCTTTAAAATTTCTTGACATTTACCATTTAGCGGTACCCAGCGACGTTTATTGGTTTTAGTGCTGTCTTTTAAACCGTGCGTCAAAGTGTAGTTTTGATGCACCAAAATTTTGTTATCTTTAATATCATCCCAAAGCAACGCCCGCACTTCTCCGGTACGCATTGCAGTTTGAAGCATAAATTCTGTGTACCAAGCCCAGTTCACGTTTTTATAAGTTAGCTTTGCTTCCAGGGCTGCAAGGACTAAACCTACCTCGTTGCGCGGGATAACAATGACTTCCTCATCCCGTTGAGGAGCTTTTGGCATTTTAAAACTTGCCAAAGGATTTCTGTTGATGTAAGCGACATCTTCTTGTGCTGCCCATTTGTACATTGTTTTTGTGTACATAGCAACGCGCCTAGAAGTAAGCACGGGTTTTTCTCCCAAAATCCAAATCATGATTTTGCGTGCCTCTTCAAAATCTTGTATGGGACAGCGTCCCAGCCATTTGGTTACCTGTCTGTAATCTGACGTAAGGCTGGTCGGGCACAAAGAAATTGAACGCTCTTCGACGAAGGCGTTCCAAAGTTCAGAGAGCGTGGTTGGCATGATATGAGTTGAGAAGAGCGCTACACTAAGGCACCGCTCCCCTTTTGTCAACCCGTGCCCACTGGTGTCAAAGACTACTAGCTGTCAGCAAGGCGCTTCATGCCTTCGTCGTTGTTGTCGTACAAACGTTTCAAAGCAGCATTGGCTTTTCTGATGGCTTCCGTTTCACGCCGCACTTCTTCAATGTGGCGATCAAGCGGCTCTAACCAAGCGTTGTCAGACATGGTAGTGAAGGGGACTACTCTTCGTCAGGGATAGATTCCAATGCTTTGCGGATTGTGGTGAAGTCCCACGAGGTGCAGGCGTCATCGGAGGTTTCCAAGCTCTTGAGCAAAGCTAGTGCTTGTTCTTTGAGGGTGTAGGTCATTTGTTTACGGGGTTTCTAGGGCAGTAATACGAGCCTTCAGTGATTCAATTTCACCAATGGCGTCCTGCAAAGCCTTGGTTAATACGGCCGCAAACTTGTCGTAGTTGACAGAAATGGGGATTAGCTCGGCGTCATCTTCGTTTCCTGTAATGCAGCTTTTTGGTCCAGTTGGCACAATTTCAGGAATAATAGACTGAACCTCATCGGCAATAAAGCCGATTTCTTTTTCTCCGCTATCTGTTCGTGTATAAATACGTGGCTTGAGCATTTTAAGTTCACTTAGGCCGTAAGGGCAGTTTTCAATATCTTCTTTGACCAGGCGCGAAGAAGAATCCCAGGTTAGAGCCCCGCTTACCGAACTCCATTTGACAGCATTTGTTCCTGCACCACTGTTCCACGCAGAACCAGCGATAACAATACTTCCAACATTGAATCTAACTCCATCATTTCCGGCAATGGTACTTGTTTTGAGGTTAATAGCTCCATCACTCTGAATCCTCATCCGCTCCGTCGGAGAACTAGCCCCATCCGCGGTCGTGCTCAGTACAATCCGGCCTGGCATGTCGTTAGTGCCAGGGGTGCCGTCTACGTTGACGGAAATAGACGCCGCGCTTACGAATTCAGTTGCATCATTCCCTTGGAAGGAAAGAATACCGATTACATCATCGCTTTGGACAATGGCGTTAGTACTGGATCTTGACTTGCCTAGGACAATAGATGACGCAAAGATATCATTACTGTTTCTTACGATAGAAACCTCGCCGCTGCCCTCTACTTGGAATTGGGCAGAGTTTGTAGAGTTATAGAAATTTGCACGCGCAGTAGACGTACCAACTAAGAGCCTGCCGCTGGAGTCGATGCGGGCGGCTTCGCCAGTGCCGCCCTTATGAAAAATTGTCTCGGCAGCATAAACTTCGAGATTCTCATAAGCGCCAAAGCCTGTTGTACTGGCAAGTAGAGCAATCCTTGAGGTATTTGTTTCAACACTAAAACGCCCGTTGGTTCCGTCATCTCCAAGGATGGT
>Ga0315909_10005659_pt1 | contig 14243 bp, 16 predicted proteins | sample LakEriMetagenome_11_FD_203527 | JGI IMG/M metagenome (GOLD analysis project Ga0315909, IMG submission 203527) | Freshwater fungal communities from buoy surface, Lake Erie, Ohio, United States - Buoy 2 MA125 | ecosystem: Environmental > Aquatic > Freshwater > Lake | place: USA: Lake Erie, Ohio...
GCCGTCTTCCCAATTTTTAAAAACATAGACGTCTAGTTCGTCGATTACACGTTCAAAGTCTTTTAATACTTTAAACGCACTATCGTTACTAGTTAAAGTTTCTAAATTTTTAATAACGTCGATAATGTCGTGCATGGTTTTCTCTCTACTGCTATTATTTATGTCCTGTTAACACACTCTGCCCTAACTAAAAATACCGCATTTCAAGCCCGTTTTTTAGTCTCGGTCTTAAATATCTATGCAGGTCGTTCTATAAAGGGGTTAAAAATTGCCTAGAGCACGACGAAAAGAACGTGAACAACGTACAGAACGCGATCCGCGTTTCCAATCAACTGGAGCCAACTTGATCGAAATTAAACAATTTCAAAAAAGAAAGCCGCAAGTCCAGATAGTTCCGAGAAATCTCGCACAAGAGACGTATCTTGAACTACTTAAAAATCCTAAAAAGTTTATTATATTTGCCATCGGTCCAGCCGGCACGGGTAAAACCATGCTGGGCGTACAAATGGCCATTAAACTTTATCAAGAGGGAGTTATTAATAAAATTATTGTAACTCGACCGGCTGTGTCAGTTGATGAAGAACACGGATTTTTACCAGGAGATTTGAATGCCAAAATGGCGCCTTGGACAAGGCCAATTATGGATGTATTTGAAGAATATTATCATCCGAAAGATATTACTGCCATGTTAGAAGATGGAGTGATAGAAATATCACCATTAGCTTATATGCGCGGCCGTACTTTTAAAAATGCTTTCATCGTTGCAGATGAAATGCAAAACACTACACCCTCACAGATGAAAATGCTGTTGACACGTATCGGCAATGGTAGCCGAATGGTTGTTACAGGAGACCTTAATCAAGCCGATCGCCCTGATGCGAACGGCCTGCTAGAATTTTGCAATTTATACGGCCAAGGAGGTGAGTATCGTATGATCGCTATGGCACATTTTGAGTCTCGAGACATTGAACGTCATCCAGTTGTTAAAGAAATTTTAAGTATCTACAAGGAGAGCGATGATTAACTAGTATAGATAACTAACTCGTAGAAAACCGCGTAACAATCCCGACCTGCATCTGAAATTGTTACGCGGTTTTAGTTTGAGTGTTAATTTTGCAGCCTAGCCAGTTTGACTAAGGTTGCAGCCAGATTAATTTCTGGATCAGCAATTAACGAATGATCGACTAGACCTTGCTTGATAATGAGCAATGCGCTGTCTTTCTTTTCTTCAGTATCACCAAACAAATTTAAATTGTCGTAGCACCAACGATAGATACTTTCCATTTCGTCTGGCCTTGCTTTTCCGCATAACAATTTACGTGCTGCCTGAATATTACCTTGTTTAAAAAGCTCAACCATTTCGATCTTATAATCACTAACACCACTGTCTTCCATGCGCGGATCATTTAACACACCGTTAATACTGTTAGATTGCAACATTTTGATGCAACTACGCAAATCTGGATAGGCTACCTTAACATATGTATCGAGGCGATCTAAATCAAAATCGATACCCTCTTCAACTAAAATAGTTGCAGCTCGGGCAGTAAATTCAGTTTGATCAACACTGGCAAAATGCATCTGTTGCAATCGACTATGTAATGGCGGCAACACTCTGCTTGGTGTATTACAAGTTAGAATAAATCTAGCATATGCAGAATACTCTTCAATAATGCCTTTTAGCGAATCTTGAGCCTGCTGACTCAACCGATCTGCTTCGTCTAGAATAACAACCTTAAAAGGACCAAACGGTATCATTGAGATAAACGGAACAATCTTATCACGAATGAAATCAATACCTGTTTCACGACTGGCGTTGACTTCTAAAACATCATAATCGGAAATTTCCAATTCGTTTACTAAAATCTTTGCCAGCGTAGTTTTACCAATACCCGGAGCACCGCTTAACAGCAGATGAGGAATAGTTCCTTCTTTAACCCATGCATTGATTTGTTTTCGATGAGCGTCATCTTTAAAAACATAACCGTCTACTGTTTTAGGACGATATTTTTCTACCCATAATTCTTTCATTTGTTAACCCTGCATATTTTCTTAATTTCAAAATGATTGTACAGTTGATCTGATGCCTTTTCTATTGTGCATTTTACTGTACCTAAATCGTGAGTTGTAAATGCGCAATGTGTTGGAGTTGATTCTACAACGTCAATGCATTCCCTAACTACTCTTTCAACTAAATTTTCTAAGTTATCGATACCCACCCATTTTCCGCTAATGTCTGTCTTAGTTGACTGTATTAGGTTGTTAATTTTTTCATTCACTTTAACGCTTCCATTGTTATAATTTTATCAATTTCTTTACCAAAATCTTGATCATTGGTAATAACATAAAGACCGGTACTGCTTCGATCCTTGTGGCGATCGTATCGTCTAGTTTCTACAACTCTGCCACCATTAGCAACATAGACTGTAAATTGTAAGGCACGTTCTGGTTGATCAATGCTCGGAGGACCAACACTTAAAGAACTAGATAACCGATTTATCGATATTGCTGTGTCCCGTTCTTTGTCTTGTCGTCTTGCATCTTCCCATACTTCACGACTCATTTTTGCAAACCAGCGTTTAATAAATCCTGGTTTCTTAACTTTCTTCTTTTGTAGTGCAGATTCAATTCTGTGTTCTACAGTTGACTCTTCTACTGCATATGCTTGTCCATAATTATTCATTTTTTATTCCTTTCTGCTTCCGCTACACGTTTGCGTAGGCTTGACGAACTAAATGAATGATCTCGTCCGTTAAAGATAAGTTCAATTCCTCGCTTCTTGCAAATTTCTTTGCCTGTAAATTCTTTATCTGCGTACTCTACACCTAATATTCTAACATCAACAGGAAGAATAAGCAATAGATCCTCGAGGTCTTTTTCGGTTTGATATACAACAACTTCGTCCACATTACGATTTGTACTGACTTGAATTTGGCGTTCAACAATACTTTGAATAGGAGGATTTTTTGTATCCGGTCGATCAATCGTTGGATCAGTTTGAATGGCTGCAATTAGATAATCACAATGATTCTTTGCTTCGGCTAACATTGCAATATGCCCTGCGTGTAACAGATCAAACGTGCTAAATGTTATACCTACTTTTAGTCCGTCTTCTTTAAGTTGTTTAATCTTGTTGAAGATCATACCAGTTCCTCAACAATGCCTAGAATTTCTGCTAGAATAAGCAAAGCACCGCACACAACTAATGAACCCATAATAAGTGAGGCACCGGCGGCAATGCGAATAGCACTCTTAGCAAGGCTAACATAAAAATGTCCCTTGCTTGTATCTTTTGGTTGTACTTCAATTTCCACGTTTGAAAAATCCTTTTATTGTTTGAAATAGATTATAAAATCTAAAATGATAATTTGTCAGCATAGGAGGATGCATCGGGCATCGACCTTGTTTATAGTCACATTCTGTACTGTATTCTTTATTACATGTATTACATTTCATTCTTCATTCTCCGGTAGTATTAATTCCACAATAACATCCTCTCCTGGAAACGTTGTCACGTGATATTCTGTTTCGCCTATCATATAGTACTCTGTAAAACTGTGCTGATTGTTAGTGGCCTTAAATGGTTCCATTAATGCTAACAGCAGCAGAACATGCTCTCTTTCTTTACCCTCCAGCTTTTTAGTAGGAGGACCCATAACACTTCTTAGGAATGCCTTAAGTCGCACTGGATCTTGCTGCAATTCTTCTAAAAAATCTTTATTCATCCTTAAGGTATCTTAAAATCTTTTTTTGCTCTTGTTCTTTAAGCCACTCAGCTTCGGGGCTAAAAGTCGGGCAATCTTTAAGTAAATCGTCGAGCATCCATTTGACTTGATATAGGTCTTGCTTTATGCCCCATGCAACAAATCCGTCAGTCCGGCTATTGCCGCATTCGTAAGCTGCTGCTCGAATTTCGTTTAATGCTCGAACTATGTCGTATGAATAATTATATCCCATAGTATATTATAGTCGTAAAAAAAGGGTCTGTCAAGACCCTTTTGTAGCAAGTGAATAATATTAATCTTTCTTTTCGCCGAACAATTGCAATAGGCTTAAGAACAAATTAATGAAGTTTAGATACAGACTCAATGCTCCGCGAACTTCAGCAACACCATCATTTTCAATCGAAACTTCTTGTCTAATTCTTTGTGTATCATAAGCAGTTAGGCCAAGGAATACTAAGATAGCAATGGCTGAAATTACCATTTGAAATACTGTGCTACCAACAAAAATATTGATAACGCTGGCAATGATAATTGCAATTAATCCTACCAACAAGAGTGATCCAAATTCACTTAGGTCCTTCTTTGTGAAGTATCCGTAGCCACTCATTACACCAAACAATACTGCTCCGCCCATAAACGCCGATACAATACTGCCCATGTTGTAAATTACAAAGATTGTAGCAAAGCTCAATCCCATTAGTGCTGAAAAGATATACAAAAATACCTGAGAACCTGTTTTACCAAACTTTTCGCTGGCAACACTAAATGCCAAGATTAACAAAAGAGGTGCAAAAATTACAACCCATTTCATAATGCCAGTAAAAAAGAAAGCCATCAGTGCTGCATTAGCACCAACTTGATAGCTAGTAAACATCGATATTAACACTGCAAGAGCCATATGTCCGTAGACTCGACCCATTGCAGAATTAACCTGCTCTGCGGTTCTATAGAAACTATTTTCATAAGTTGTTGTATTCATAATATTACTCCTTAACAAATGGTTTGAGATCAGGCGGTGTCCAGCCCACAGGCTTGAGTACTTTGCCATCTTCACGCTTGCGTACCTTGCCTGTTTCTTTGTCGATCTTGGCAAAGTTAGTACGCATGACTTCTTTCCAGGCACCTTCTGCATCGTAGCCTGCTGAATGAATAGCACCGATTGTGACCACAATGATATCAATTAGTGCATCGAGTGTTTCAACTGGATCTGCTTCTTTTACGCGGTTGTGATTGTCGTCGAGCCCTTGTGCTACTAACAACTCCTTATATTCTTCCCTAATTAGGTCTAAATACATATCAAATTGTTTTTCGTCACCGGCGACACTCTGATCGCAAGCCCGCATAAATTTTTCTTGATCACGAAATGGATTTGTCATATTAAGTTGGTGTTTGATTAGGCACGTTGAGATTAAATGTTCCGGGTGTTACTCGCATAGCATCATTGGGTTCATCGTCACTGACTAACAGTATAGCATCTAAATCTGCAAGCCGTATATCAAACGTTTCACCATTTTCGGATTCGTATTTGTGCCCGCGACTCCATCTACCGTGCTCTAATAAAATCCACTGTCCTACATTTACTTCTCTTTGTTCGGGACCTGTGGCAAATACTTTGCCCCATCTGGGATGTATACCTGAACTTTTTGCGTCATCACTAGGTAAAACAATTCCACCAGCAGTCTTTTCCATACCGAAATTCATATGTGATATCAGTACTTTATTACCCAATGGGGTCAATTTACCTTTTACGGTCATTTTGAATCCTTGATTTTTGGTTTGGTAACGTTTGTTGGAACTTCTTCTTGTTCCTTTAGTTGACGTCTTGAAGAAATTTTTACTTTGCCTAAAACTTCTTCATCAACAATAGGATTTGGCGAAGTGTCGTAATATTCAGACAATACTGATTCGCGTGTTCTGATAATTCGTCCATCCGGACCTAACTCGTCGCCTCTTGCGTTAACTCTAACGTTACCTACAGCAGGCATAGTCTCATTTTGTTGGAGCAATCGATCCATGTCGATTTGTTTTCCTTGAAATGTTGTGTAAATTCTTCCCATATTATTCTTCCCCTTTGAGAAACTCTCGTATATCTAAATTGTATTTTAGACTGTTTATTTTGTGTATACCAATGAGATACAGCGCATAGCTGGCTACAGAACTTCCTCGTCCTACACCCCAAACTATTTTGTTTGCTCTCATTGTGTCTACTAAGTATTTAAGATAAAACAATACATCAAACGCTCCATGCTGGATAAAAAGCGTTAGTTCTTGATCTATTCTATTCTTTTCCTCTATAGTGTTACATTGGTCATACAACCAATCAACTATGGGAAATTCTTGATATTCTTTGGGCATAAACCAACTGCATCGATTGGCTTCGTCAAATAAATCTAAATCTTCGTCATTTACATATTCGGGCAACAATGCCATGTTATCAGCATTTGATTTTACTGACATATTGAACTGATCTACCTCTTGAGTATTTTCTAAAAATACACAAGATAGATCTTTGATTTTACCAGAATACAATGCAGCAACTGCATCATCTTCGGAAACAATCACTCTACCAAAATTATCAATTTTCATTAAGTAATTTTAATATCAGCAGATTGTAAAGTCAACTCACTTTGATTAGATCATCTAAATTTTTATCTTGACTGCTTTGAGTCTTTTTCAACATTTCTCTGCCTCTTCGAAGTTGTTCGTCCTTCAAAGATTCTAGTATGGTAACAATTTGACTGCATACTGCTCCTTGACCCATTCTTGCAGCAATGTGATATTTTTTAGTTAAATCTAAAATTTTATTTTCTAAATCTGCATCTTTTAGACTTAGAGGATTTTCTAATAACGGGTTGTACATTATAATCCTAAATGTGCCTTAATAATAGATATTTCTTGTCTTAACTTGTCGTTTTCATCAGCAAGCTCGTGTATACTCTTAATTAACGGACTTATAAATTCTGTATAAATTAAGTGCAATTTTCCGTCATCGGCGACTACTAATCCTCCAAATGCAGCATTAAATTCATTTAACACAGACTGTACTTGTTGAGAAATTAATCCCCAATGATTTCTGGACCCAGATTTTAAATCATAAGATACTGGTTCTAATTTTCTAACAAAATCTAGACCTAACGCTAATGGTTTAATGTTTTCTTTTAATGTAATATCAGAAGTTTGAATAGTACCGCTGTTTGCAAATACTGCCGACCACGGATGACCAGAACCCCCTAACGCTAAAACACCACTAGCACCACCTGGTCTAAGTGCTGTTGCAGTTGCTACAACTACGTCACCAGTCAAATAGGATCCGATTATTACCTGCTCAGTTGCAACAAAAGCTGCTACAGGATTTTCGGCCAAAACTCCATAATAAGTTCCTGGGCTTGTTCCTCCAAGAGTAATTTGTCCAACTCCTAATTTAATATTGGCTGTATCAAATTCGGTTTGATCAATTGCACCGATCCATACCGTTGAATCAGCGAATCTAATATTTTTTCCCGTACCAAGTATAATATTATCATTAAATGTCGATGTTCCTGCATGGTGTATCGAATTGTTGTAGTATTTTACAGTTCCGACATTGGTAACTGAACCGCCAGTTCCAATTTCGTATTGAATAAAACTATAATTTTCACCGGCAGCATTACCGCCATGCGAATTTCTCAATTTAATAGCAGTTGTTTGTGATAACGATCCTACAAAATGTCCAGCAGTTTGATTAGTTGCTGTGGTTGTTACATATAGGTGAGTGCTGGTAGATCCCGATGCCTGTGCGATAGAAATTTTTCCAGTAAACAAATGATCGTTTGCAATAGTAGGAGCTATGGTATATATAGGAGCACCAAATGTGCCGGTAACAATTACTTCAGTATTAGTTGAATTAACAACAGTTGAAGTAGTAATGCCACTACTTCCTCCTACATTTAATTGACCACCGACAAACAAGTCTTTTCCTATACCGACCCCACCGGCTACTACTATTGCACCTGTTTGGGTGGTAGTTGCTGGAGTAGAATTGCTAAAAAAGTTTTGTGTTATGAGATCGGCTTTTTGAGCCTGTAACAAACTGATTTCCCCGGCGGCAGTTTCGAGACCAGTTTTAATGGCTCCAAAATTTGTACGGAATGCCTGGCTGTCGTTGTCACGGCCCGGAATTGGAAAAGCAGCATTGATATTGGTGGTCGAAATAGCACTAGTCATTTAGGTTAAACCTCTCGTTTGGGGAACAGTAAATATTTAGCAGTGCTGTCATCCAGAGTACTTTGAACAATCAGTCTGTCTATATCAAAATGTATTTTCTTAAAATCAAACTCTGACGAATTTATCTTGTTAATAACTGATTTACTCATTCCTGGTAAACAGTAGCACAGTGGCATGCATAAAATTCTACCTAATGTAATACCTGACGAATCTTGTACAGTTTTCATAAATTTAGGTTGTAAATAATTATTTGTTTTAAATTTAGATGCAAGTACAGCTCGCATGTTGTCTATACTGTTGGGATACATTGTTCCTTCAGGAGTATCTATAGTAAAACTGACAGATTTTCCTGTTTCTAAATTAACAAGATTGTCTATTAATTCCACATAGATTACTTCGTATAATTTGTTATGATTTTCGTCTAGTGCAAACGCAGATTTTACATCACCAAATTGTAGTTTTTTTCTGTAAAAATAATTTTGCATTTCGTTGACATATTCCGCAACAAACTTTTCTTCAATTGCATGTTCCAACACAAATTCAACATTTTTTCTAATATTAAATTCGGGGTCCAAAGATCTATACATTATTGTAGAATCGAATATATTTTGATTGCTAATAAAATTATCAAATAACTGTCTTGTTTCTAATGACAACAATGGTTTCATTAATATCTTTGTAAACTGTTTGCCTTCGTATGGATTAATTGCAATTTGAAAATTTCCTAGTACACTAGTTAGTGCTGAATCGGTTGCTCTAATTACACAGTTATAATTTACAATACTAGTTTGTATAGAATTGTAATCGACTTGACCTTGTATTGCGCCGTCGGATGCTAACGATAATCCTGGAGGTAAATTGCCAGATTGTAGTGAATACACAATATTTGAAGTACTGTCCTTTTGTACAGCAAGAACTTGTAATTCACTTTGTTCTCCTTGATACAACGTTCCTAATAGATAATTTGATTCAAATGTAATACCGCTACGTACTGTGCCTAACACTGTTAAATTGAATGTTCTTTCTCTAAATTTTAATGTATCTGTTATAATGTTATTTTTATAAACACGAATTTTAAAAGAATATGTTGTAGTGTGTACAGGTGTATACCCTATATTACCGTGTATTATACCAGTAGTTAAATCTAGTGTCAAGCCTGGTGGCAACACTCTAGTGTCTCCACCGTTAGCATCAGACCAGTCATATGTAACATCACCTCCGCCCTGATCACAATCGTATGTTTCTAAATTATAGATAAAAGATGAATTTGAAATTACAGTTCCTAAATTACCAGAACTGATCCATTGCGGAGGAACAGGATATTGATCGGTATCAACTAAAGATGCAGGATCTCTAACATCTATAACATATTCAACTTTTCTTGAAGCTGGGCCATTAGATGCACTTAAGAAAAATCTATAAGTTTTATTAATGTATCTTCCTCTGATGCCAAATTCTTGTTGACTGTCATGTTCGTATGGTGCAGTATTATAATTTTCAGAATCATATCTTCCGTCACTTCCAGCTTGGTAGGGCAATGCTAAGTCGTCTAACACTTGACCATATAATCTTCCATTGGCCGTTAATGTAAGTCCTGGAGGTAAAATTCCATCATTGTCTTCTATATAAAAGAAAACACTTCGGCCTTCTGGAACTATGTCTGCAAATGCAGTAAATTGAAAATCTACATATTGACCATTTACAATATAATTTTCTCCACTTGGACCTATAGTAAATCGTGGACCAGGCGTAACAATGACAGGTGGTGTTGCACCTCTTACATCAATTCTAAAAGTTCTATCAGTAACGCCATATTGATTCTGTGCTCTTACTACAAATTCAGATTCTGTAGTTTGCCAAACTAAACTAGGAGTACCTGACACGATACCAGTGCTGGTATTCAATCGCAAACCTTCTGGCAAATCACCACTGATTAATTTATAAGACACTGATGGACCAATTGCCAACAGACTTCTCGAAAATGCTATGTTTTCTGTAGCAGTAGTTATAAATCCTGCATTAGTAGTCCATCTTGGTATAGCCTTGACACCAGGCAATTCATTTGACAGTGCTCCATAGAACGAATTGCCTATAATATAGGGATATGTCTCAGTGGCAATTCCTGTTGCAAAATATGCATAAGTGCCAAACGGATATTCAGGAGTAACGCAATATCTTCCGTTGTGTCGATCTAATGTTGCTGTTTTTGACACATCATAAAAGTTGTCTTCAATAAATGCACCTGGAGGATATACTGCAACTAGATTGTATGCAAACGGACCTAAAGATACTGGTTGATTTAATGTTATATAAAAATCAGTAGTGCTGACAGATTTTACAATATAGTTAGTTAACGTGCTAAGAGCCTCGCCTCTAATATGCATTCCTACTTTGACATTTGCATGTGTGCTAGATGTTATTTCTATAGAATTTCCAAGTGCGTTACCAGTATATGTTATTGCAGTATCGGCAGGTCGGTTGGCAATATTATTCCTAATAGAATATCCTGACGTCATTTCTATTACAGAACTAAACGAATTTACCGGATTACTGTAACCGTATGGTCCGTAGATGGGATAACCGTCTGCAGAAAAACCTACAATTCTACTATGTCCGTCTGCATGTACCATATCTCCAAACCATGATTCTTTATTTTTCCAAGAATTAGTTTTGGTGAATAGATTGCTCTTATAATTGTATAATCCAGTTTCAGTTACGTATCCGCCATATTGATCAGATTCAGGAACTGTTGTACGAACAGCATCGATAGTCCATGTGCTACTGTTTGCGCCAATGACTGTAATTCCAGCACTAGGGTCATATAATGGAATTCCTGCAAACGTTATTCCCACCATACTGTTGTTGACTCGTAACGGTTTAACAAATGCAGATTCGTTTTTTCCACCACGATATGGATATATCATTTCTAAATTTTGCAAACTAGGTACATTGTTAAACGTTTGAAAATTTACATATACAGTATTAACTTTAGTGAATATTCTTAACAAACTGTTATCAACATATGATGCACTGATGTTTCCAGTACTGTCTATTAAAAATAATTCTGCAGGATCTACTACTCCGTATAGTTCTCTAATAAATTTAACTTGATACACAGTTCTATTAAATCTATCACCTGCATTGATGATTACATTAATAATGTTTTCGCCAACATTAATGGCTATAGGCTGTGACCATGCTCCTACCGGAACAAATAAATTATTCACATAAATTTCAGATTGTGAATTGTTAACAATAGGTCTTAATGAAACACTTGAAATAGCATTTTTAACTGTTACAGAGTACTGAGTTGTATCTTTATTAAAATTTTTATCTAACTGTCCTGAACTAACATATAAATCTTTTAATTTACTATCAGTGCTTCCTATTTTATTAACGGTTATACGGTAATCAGAAAAAGTTGCTCTGTCTTCTGCAGTCACTCGAACAGTAATTAAACTGTTTCCTGGAGGCACTTCAATATTGCTTGAAAAATTACCCGAAATTAATACTCCTTCGTTTACAACTTCACCGTTCTTTACAACTGTGAAGGTTATAACTGCGTTTGAATCAGCTTTTATTGCTTTTACTCTAATAGTCTGTACTTCGTAGGCTACATCGATATTATAAAATGGAATTACAGGAACCAATGGATTAGCGTTAGGGATCAAAGTCTTTGTAATATTACCATAATTTACTTCTAATAAAGTTAATTCAGTATTTCTACTTAATCCCGATGATGCTCTTTGCACGTTTAAAACATATCTACTGCTGGTCACACCATCGGCAGCAACGCATAAAATTGGTATAGGATTTATACCGACATATAATGTATACGTTGTTGAAGATGTGAAAGCATTTGGAGGTCTTTCATACACTACATTTGCCAATGGATATCTTGGTGCCGTTGCCAGAACTATAAATCCTGTATCAAATGTAACTGGAAGATAATAATTGAATATCTGAGGATCAAAACTAGGAATTAATGTAAGTGGAGGTGGTGGTGGAGGTGGTGGCGGAGCTGGTGGAGGTGGTGCGATGGTTGATATTGTAGCTGTGGTTACTGTCAAGAATGATAATAGAGAATCAGTACTAGGTCTTCTTGTGATAGATAGATTGTATGTTGATGTATTTTCTTCATCTTCTGCAACTACTACAATTGCAAAAGTCGTAGTTCCTAACCAAGTACTACTCGAAATAGATCCGCCTAAATTAACAGTGGTAGTTACGCCACTAGCTGCGATCAATTGATCATTAATGTAAATTGCAGAAGCATTTATATCGCTAGTATATGGTGTAATCTCTGCGGTCAATATAGAGAATGCTACTTCGGTTGAATAGTCAAATACATTTTTATTAAATTCAGGACTTAGTATTCCCACATTTACATCTAATGCAATAAGTTGAGAATCGTAATTTCCTCTTCTTGTTAAATTTAATTGATATGTTGATTGTGATACATTGTCTTCGGCAGTGACTACAATTACAATAGAATTTAATCCCACAGTTAATGGAACAGTTTGAGATTCTGTACCTGATATAACAGATACTCCATTAACAGTTATTGTTGCAGCAGAACTTGCCGCAATTGGTACTATAGTTGTTGTCTCAGTGTCATAACCAACTGTCTCGTTATATAAAAATACATTTGATTGAAATATTGGATCTATAACTGCATTGTATGCAAATAACTCAGATAAGATTGAAACAGTACTAGGGGCTCTTGTTACATTTACTGAATATAATTTTGTTGTTGTTTGATCAGGAGCAGTAACATTGACATTGACAAAATTACTTCCTACTAATAAGTTTGATACCTGCGTAGAAGTTCCACTGTTCACTGGGAGATTATTAATGGTCAATCTTCCAGTAGATTCTGCTAAAATTCCTATTACAGAAATTGAAGTAACTGTGTTGGCAACATTGGCAGAATAAGAAACAACATTCTGATTAAAAGTAGGTGTTAATAGTAGTGACTGATTGTTCGAACTTAAATTCAACGATGTTAAATTTGCTACTGAGCTAAACTGTCTACCTACGATAATTCTATAAAACTGAGTATTAGTTAGATCAGACGAAACAACTCTTATAGATATAGGGTTAGATCCAGGATTCAAATTGATCGAATTTGATGGCTGACCGGAATTAAATTGTTGACCATTTACATAAATCTCAGCTAACGAGTCAATGGCTGTTGCAGTAATCGTTATAGAATTTTGAGAGTTTGGAAAATTTGCGGAATATAAGTATTGTGTTCCAGAAAATCCAGATAAGGTAACTCCGTTTATTTTTAGATCTGACAGTAGTGTAATATTACTTAATCGAGTGGCATTTATAGTATAGACTCTAACAGAGCCATTTTCGGCTGTTACAGTCACTGTTATAACGTTTATACCAAATGACAAATTAGTGTTGCTTACTACCACTGTTGAATCTGCATCAGTTCGAACATACACAACATTTAATGAGCTAACTGAAGTGTCTACAGTAATAGAATAGGTATTGACAGCAGAATCAAACTCCGGAGTTAAGGTACCTTCTAATACTGTTAACGAATCTAATGTATTGATAGATTTTCTAAGTCTATTGACTATTACAGTATATGTGCTGGTTGTAAAATATTCAGATGTAACCTTAATTGTGGAAACGTTTAATCCCACAGCCAATGTTACAGGGGAAGAAATTATTCCCGAAGATATTGTAGTAGAGTTTAATACTGCAACACTGTTGACATTGCCTTTAATTACAGTGTATCTAATGTTGGTAACAGTATTTGCAACATCAATACTATAATTTGTTACAGTTGATGTAAAATTGGGTACAACATTTCCTCGGTTTGTTATTAAGCTAACCAAAGTAGAATCTGTGCTGTCTATAGCAGTTGAACCGTAGAATGTATTTCCTATGATATAAGGATATACAGAATTTCCTTGAAGATCTTCTGTTAAAAAATATGCGTAAGTACCGTCTGGAAAATCAGGAGTTACGCAGTATCGTCCATTATGCAAATCTAAAGAATTTGCCGAAGGAGGCAAATATGTAAAATCTTCTACAAAAATTCCAGGTGGATAAGAAGTTGTTAAAATTGCTCCGCTACCAATAGTTATAGGAACATTGATTCGTATAGACAAACCTGTAATCGAAATAACTTTTGTATTATTGGGTACGCCGGTGCCTGTTACAGTCATTCCAGGTACGACTCCTGAAGCACTATAGACAATAAAATTGGTTGCAGATACTACACTGCCGTTTAAAACTATTGCACGACCTATAGGACGATCGCCTCTTAAACTGATCTGATATCCGGATTCTAAT
>Ga0315909_10005661_pt1 | contig 14240 bp, 17 predicted proteins | sample LakEriMetagenome_11_FD_203527 | JGI IMG/M metagenome (GOLD analysis project Ga0315909, IMG submission 203527) | Freshwater fungal communities from buoy surface, Lake Erie, Ohio, United States - Buoy 2 MA125 | ecosystem: Environmental > Aquatic > Freshwater > Lake | place: USA: Lake Erie, Ohio...
GGCACGCAAGCTCGTATTTGTTTAGTAAGAGATCGAAGGAAGTCGTGTGAAAAGTCATGAAATTCTGTCTGAAATTAGGGATGCGAATCTGAGTTATCTGATGTTGGCACGAGAGATGATACGTGCCGATCGTGATAGTGCAATATTTCGTTTGGGCTTGCCGGGTAAGTTGGTTGATGTGCTCGATAAACTATCAAGCGCACAAGTCATTAGGCTAGCATCAGGCAATATGATGCTGGCACGCCTGCGGTTTGATGATGCAGCCATTATTGAACTGTTGACACGGCAGGGCCGGGAAAGCTCTCTGACGAATACACACGCTGCGCTATTGATGGCTGCTCAGCCCTTTGAGGGCAAGGAGTGATACTCAAAGCGATCGCAGTTTATTATGGCCACTAAAAGTGTCGTCTCCGATGGCGTACAAATTCGGCTTGCCTCGCAACTAATTGAATTAGGTGCGCGACTACAAGTACTCGAGAATGAGACCACTCTCTCCAGAGAGCGCCTGTTAAGGTTGTATAAAGAAATACGCGGCGTATCTCCACCCAAAGGCATGCTCCCTTTTTCTACGGACTGGTTTGTAAGCTGGCAGCCGAATATTCATGCTTCTCTGTTTATGAATATTTACCGTTACCTAGAACAGCACACGCAGGCTAGCGGGATTTCGGCGGTTATTAAAAGCTATCGCTTGTATCAGGAGCAAATTGATAGTGGTCCCAATCAGGTACCCGTGTTGTCACTAACGAGAGCGTGGACCTTATTGCGATTTTTTGAAAGTAAGCAGTTAACGCTAGCTATGTGCAATGAGTGCCATGGACATTTTGTTAGCCATACGTTTGATTTACATCATGCTTACCGTTGCGGCTTATGTCATCCGCCTTCGCGTGCGGGAAAAAAAATTACCCCAGCAGAGTAGAGCGATTTATCCCTGGGTCAAAATAAGGGTTGAATTTTAGTGGCGACGAATAAAAAAATCGCGCGCAGCATTCATTAGGCTGTCAGCGATTCTGGCAGCATCGATCGTGTAACTACCGTCCGCAATTCTTTCTCGAATTTCAGCGATCCGTAGGGTATTGACTGAGCCACCAGGCGGATTTGAGCCAGTCAGACGCGAGGGTCTGGAATGACTGAGCTGAGTTTTAAGCACGTGCGCAGAGGCGGCCCCACCGCTGACTGCTAGTGACGGCTTATTTTTGCCGGAATGTCCGACAGGCGTCTCGTTACCCGCCTCATCGTTGGTATTCATGGTTTTTCCTGAGTTGGTACTGCCTGATGCACCAGTAGCTAGATTTAATAGTAATAACGGCAATTTGCCCCGAATCTTGAGTGTCTGAAAGTATCAATAGTGCAAACCCTGTTTAGCGTTTGTCCAACTTGTGAGGCTAAGCAGGCCCTAGGGCAAATCGGGTACCAACTGGTTTCTGAGGGCGTAATGAGTCAACTCAGCGTTGTTTCGCAGGCTCATTTTCTGTAACAGACGTGATCTGTACATGCTGATAGTTTTTACTGACAGCGTGAGTTGTTGGGCAATTTCTGTAACGGTTTTGCCGCTGCCTATCATGATGAGAGTCTGATATTCTCGATCTGACAAGCATGCATGGGGTGCGCGTGATCTGTCCTTGTTCAGACTGTGAGCCAGCTCTTGAGCTAAGGAGGGCGTAATAAATTTGAGTCCACTGACGGCAATGTGCATGGCCCCGAGGAGCTCAGTCGATGTGCTCTTTTTATTGACATAACCTGCAGCACCGGCTTGCAGCGCGCGCATGGCATAGTGGGTTTCAGGGTGCAGGCTCAGAATTAACACTGGCAGACAGGGATATTCTTTTTTCATTTGCTTGAGTACATCAATACCGTTTTTATCCGGTAGAGAAATATCCAATAAAACCAAGTCTATTGCGGTATCACGTACTCGTTGAATGGCAAGCAAACCACTATCGACATCTGCACTGACATTAAATTGGCCACTATCACCAATAATTTTTTTTAATCCTTCGCGTACTATGGAATGGTCGTCAACAATGAGTACATTTCGTAGTGGAGCCAAAGGTTGGCTCATCGATATCATAGTCAATCACTAAAAATCAGTCTTAAGACCTGATACTGGAAAATAAGGAACGCGTATTGAGAGCAAGGTTCCTTTGCCGTTACGAGAAGCGATGACCAAACGGCCTCCGAGCTCTGCAGTTCGTTCATACATACTCTGTAAACCTAAAGATTGCGAGCTGTAGCTGATTTTTTCAGGCATGCCGCAACCATTATCAATAATTTCTAGTTGCACTTCTTCTTCACTACTATACAAATGCAATTCTGCGCTGGTAGCGTTGGCATGTTTGCGAATATTAGTACAAGCTTCTTGAGTAATTCTGAATAGCGTAGCAGCTACTTTTTTATCTATATCAGCAGTGTGTAGACGACATAGAAATTCACATGGTATCTGCGCTTGACGTTCTAATTCATGAGCTAAATAAGCGAGTGCAGAAGGTAAGCCGGCTTGTAAAACATCCGGTATAAGATCCGCTGAGATAGTATGAATAGAATCAATACAGGCATTGATTAAGTGATCCAGATACGCATACTGGTTAGTCAGTACTGCTGTTTGCGGAAGATTTTTCCAAACATGACTGAGCATCATCTTAAGAGCACTCAGATGCCCACCCAAGTCATCATGCAGATCATGGGCGATACGTTTACGTTCTAGTTGCCGAATTTTTTCCGTATAGGCTTCCAAGGCGGCAAGTTGTTGCTGAGATGGCTGTATATCGTTATAGATGCGCTCCAAAGTGCGAGCTGGTTTCTCACCGACTAAGTCCTTGATCCATGGTTCATCGATCATGGCGGCTTCCTTAAAGATCACGATAGTGTGAATGTGATGTGTTGACGTACGGCCATATTTGATTTTTTTCAAACATTGCTACTGTTGCTGGGGTAAAGTGCTTGGAATTTTTGCTTCAAAGAAATTTTGCTTAAGGTTTGGTATCGTCATCATGTTCAGCACGGCATGGTCTGGCGTGAACGGCTACCATTCGACCACCGAACAGGCAAAGTGTTCCTTGGAAATACAACAGCAGGACGTTTACCTCGAAACTGCATGGCGAGCAGACGGATATTGTGTAGTGCTTAAGATCCATGCCATAGATAAGCGCGAAGGAGGGCAGTGTGGAATGGATAATGGTGGGATTGGAGCTCGGTGTGGCTCTGGTGATCGCCGTGGCGGTTTATATCACCATGAAAAAATGAACTAACAGGTAGCGGTAGATTGTAGCTAAACGGGGATCCGGCTAGACCGGGCGCCAGGCGCCCGGATACGGTGTGGGTCTCGGATACTTAAACAAGCCCAGATTTTTTAACTGCCTGAATCAGGCATCGGGAAAGTTTGTCAAAGTGTGTCAACGCAGCGGGCGTTAATTCGAGTTGCTTGCGTCTAGCGTCTTCGGTTTCTTCTAGTCTGATCCAGCCTTTTTCGCGCATGGATTTTAAGCGACCGTGCAACATAGCAGGCGATCCCAGTTCGCGCTTACCCATTAAATCTTTGACGGATAAACGCTCTTTTTTTTGTCTTGCATACGCGATGAGTTCGAGTATGCGTTCCTCTAGGGGTTCTAGCGGTGGAAGTGCTGGCAGACCTCGAACTGTTTCAGTCAGTTGCAGGAACCGGAGGTATACATCTGCTGGGCGTGGACGCTTGGTCAATTTGAGTTTTCCTTATGCGTGTAGTTTGGATTGTTCAGATGAACATAAGTTTTCGATCAATACTATACATTAGATGCGAGGGCTAATTGAGCTAGTTCTGATGAAGCTTGAGTTTAAGTACGACAGAGTAGATCGATTAGTGTAAAGAAAACCAAAAAATTCAACTATTAGTTTTTTTTGAGAACAAAAAGTAATAATTTTTCTTGCCATAAACCCGCCAATGCACGCTGGTTTGCTGAATCAAAAGACTGGCTTTAATGAGCGTTAATCACGTCGACGTCCTTGGTAAATTTATAAGCCCGGTTCCCAGCTGTCGCCGCCCAGAAAAATGACGGCGCAATCGGCTGCGATACAATCCTGTAAAACTAACCTTGAAGCTTTGGATAATTGCGAGTGATGGACCCTCTTGGCGTGGTTAGAGCCCATGACTCTGGGTGCTTTTTGGCAGGTAGTAAACAGCGTACAGCTAGGCGTGCTAACCCCATACGCTTGACCCATCATGCCAGTGCCATGACATTCCGCGCAGCTTGCGCCACATACTTAGGCGACTAATTTTCCTTCCCATGAAAACAGACCTACCGACTGCTATTGATGTCTTGCCAGAAGATAGCGCTTCTGAATTTATGTTGCGCTCACGCGCGGATGACCGGCCGGCAAACCCGCTAGTCAGTTGTCTTTTGCCAGCATTCAATGAGGAGGGCAATATTCTTCCTATGCTTGATACCCTGCACACCTTAATGAATGATCTCGGTTTGAGGCATGAGCTCATCGTGGTGGATGACGGTAGCCAAGATGCAACTGTAGAACGAGTAATGAGCGTAATGGATGAATTACCTGTCAGCCTGATTCAACTATCGCGTAATTTTGGAAAAGAAATCGCATTGACAGCCGGTATAGGCGAGGCTCAGGGCGATTTAGCAGTATTGATTGATTGTGATTTTCAGCATCCACCCGAATTAATTCCAGCATTTATAGAGCAGTGGCGTCGCGGCTATGACATGGTGTTTGCTGTTCGGTCAGATAGAAATGATGAATCACTTCTTAAACGCGCATTTACTCATGCATTTTATGGCTTACTAAATTTCGGCGAGCGAAATAAAATTCCCGAAAACACACAAGACTTTCGCATACTGGATCGCGTACTGCTTGATGCTCTGAACAATATGCCTGAGCGTAACCGCTTTATGAAGGGGCTCTATAACTGGGTAGGTTTTACTCGCCTGGGTATCAAGGTGCGAACTGACCCCAGGAGGCATGGTAAAAGTAGTTTTAATTTTTTTAGTTTGCTGCGGCTGGCAGCCACTGGGTTAACTGCTTTTTCGAATGTTCCTCTGCGCTTATGGACGGTCGTGGGGGGCATAATTTCTTTTGCATCGATCGCTTATGCCGTCTTCGTGGTTATCGAGACTCTGTTGTATGGAAACGATGCTAGTGGTTGGCCCACACTAGTCGTTGCTATTACTTTTCTTGGCGGTGTTCAACTATTGTCTATAGGAATATTAGGCGAGTACATAGGCCGGATTTTTACCGAGGTCAAGCAACGCCCGGCTTACTTTGTTAGCCGCATCGTTCGCAGTCGCCAGCTGCCTACGAAGCCCAGCGATAAGCAATGACGCGTCAGCTTTTTTGGTTTGGTGTGGTGGGCGTTTCCGCCATGCTGGTTCATCTGGGTAGTGTTGCCTTGGTTTTGGTTCCTCTTGGTCTGACACCATTAATCGCAAACATCATTGCTTTTTTGCTGGCTTTTCAAGTCAGTCATGCTGGTCATCGACATTTTACTTTTCGTAATCAAGATACTGTGGTGTCGCACTCGCGTGGCCGATTTTTTTTGGTTGCTTTGATGAGCTTTGCTGTCAATGAACTCTTGTACTGGGCGCTGCTACGGTACACACTATTGGATTTTCGAATTGCGCTAGCCATGGTGTTGGTGGCAGTAGCTGCACTGACATTTGTACTGGCGCGCTATTGGGCATTTGCTTCTGGAGAGAACGCATGATAGATAGGCAGCGTAAACTTACGTTGTGTGCAGATGATTTTGGACAATCGAAAGATATTTCCGACGGCATACTGGACTTGATTGCATGCCGTCGACTCACAGCAACTTCAGTGCTGAGTGAGGGGCCTTTTTGGCCCGAGGGAGCACAGCGACTCCGTGATTTGCAGGATCGCGCAGACGTGGGCGTCCACCTTAATCTTACCCACGCCTTCCCTGATACCAGTGGTAATCGTCCACTCATTCATTGGCTAATCGCTACCCAATCAGGTCGATTTACAGGCCACAAAATTAAAGACCGTTTTCTGCGACAAATCGATCTTTTTACCCAGCATTTCAGGCGTTTGCCTGATTTTATTGACGGCCATCAGCATGTTCATGCTTTTCCCGTGATTCGTCAGGCCATGATGGACGCAATTAGTTTGCGTTGGAATAAGACGGATGAGCGTCCCTGGGTACGCACTCCTGATCGATTAATCGACGATGGCGGCAGTCACATCAAGTCATTTATAGTGCGCTTTGCCAGTCGTGGATTTTCAAGTTTCGTTGAGCAGCACGGTTTAAAGACAACAGAACACTTCGCCGGGGTATATGGGCTGAGCGCAAGTGCCAACTTTGACAGACGTATGCGCCACTGGCTGCAACTCACACCGAATGGCACCCTGCTAATGTGTCATCCAGGCCGGCCCTCTAAAGACTACTCTGATCCTATAGGTGGGGCACGTGCTGCCGAGTTTCATTATCTGGTGAGTCCTAAATTTGCAGAGGATTGTCAGCGTTCCAGTATTCGACTGGTACGTTTTTCTGATAATTAATGGGGTCCCAATGCAGGTCGCGTGTTCCGCCGACCGCAAGCAAGTACCGAATTTTTTTCATTTCGTGTACGCGTAATTCTCAGAGTAATACCATCACGCACCCTTATAATTCTTTTTTTTAGTACGTAAATAGTTACCTGTTTACGCATGACTCACTCATCGATATTGGAGCAATCATGCAGTTAGTCACACGACTTTTGCTCAGACTCGGCTTGGCAGGTCTAGTGATGCTCATACTGGCATGTGTGCTTACTCTTTTTTCTGTCCGACAGGATATTGCTGATGAAATGCAGGGTAGTCAGCGTATAGGTCAATTGATGACAGTTCTTGCTGAATTGCAGGAAGGGGAATCTCTAGAGCACCATGCCTCTCGCATAGATCAACTTAATCGCAGTGAGACATTTAGACATTTTCACGTTACCTTGCTCGATGATCAGGGCAAGCGCCTAACTCAGAGGGCGGCTGTTGAGCCGGGTAGCACATTACCTTGGCTTAATCGTTTTATGGCAGGTGATGTCGGTTTGTCAGAGTATTCATTATCCGTGCGGCGACCTGGGGGCAGCGTGGTAACCCTGGTGCTGGAACCTAATCCACAGCCTGAAATATCTGAGGCAATTAATAGTGTCTGGCTGCAGTTAGCGCTGTTTAGTATCTTGGTGCTGGTGTTAGTTTTGGCGTTGGCTTACAGTGTGCGGCATGCTTTATCGCCACTAAAAGAAATTCTCACTGGTATTACGCGTATAGAAGACGGCGATTACGACCATCCAATTCCAGCGTGTGCAACTCGCGAACTCAATCAAATTACGAATGCACTCAATCATTTATCTGCGGCACTGACTGATCAGCTATCCAAACAGCGCGATTTGTTGCATCGTTTACAGGATGTGCAAGAAGAAGAACGGCGTCAGCTGGCGCATGATTTGCACGATGAATTTGGACAATTGCTAACGGCGATACAGGTAGATGCGTCCTATCTTTTAAAACAGACAGGTGGTCAGCCCGCACTGCAAGATTGTGCGCGTGCCATGTATGACAACAGCAGCCGTATTTTGTCGCAATTGAAAAGCTTGCTGGTACAGCTAAGACCCTATGGCTTACAGGGCGATGAGCAGCACCATATTGCGCTTGAGCAGGCCTTGCGTGAGCTGATACGTCAACGTCAGTCACGCGGCGATACTGAACTCAGTTATCAAATGCAAGTGGAATTATATGGTGCAGAATTACCGCAGAGATTGTCGGTAGCGGCGTACAGAATCATACAAGAGGCGTTGACCAATGTATTGCGACATGCGTATGCAACCCATGTCGATATTGATGTGCGTGTCGATAAGTCTGCACAAACGTTAGTGCTGCGGATTGCTGATAATGGCAGGGGTTTACCCACGGCTAACTTACCGGATAAGCCTTCACAGGGTTTGGGTTTAATTGGCATAAAAGAACGGGTATTGGCGAATCGTGGACATCTGCGGATGCAACGTACTCAGCCTAATGGTCTGGAGATCAGCGTGAGTTTTCCGCTTTGTTAAAATGGCGTCTTTAGCATTATTCCCAGCCTGATAACTCATCAGGTTCGTGCCATTCCTTTCGGAGCGCTGCTCATGTCCTCACCCGTTACCTTAGAGATAGACCAAGGCTTAGCTGTTCTTACCTTTAACAATCCTACACGTGGAAATGTATTGGATATGGCCATGGCGAGTGCTTTCGCAGCTGCCATTGAACAGATAGCTGAAGACAGCAGTATTCGAACTTTACTCATTACAGCGCATGGCAAACAGTTTTGCGTAGGTGGTGATGTGCACAGCATGGCAGATGCTACGCGCCCATTGACGGATACACTGCGTGCTTTGCTTGAGCCTGTACATGGCGCAATGAATCTGTTGTCGATGTTTACCTTTCCCGTGGTGTGCGCTATTAACGGTGCCGTTGGCGGTGGTGGTATAGGGTTGGCATTGTGTGGTGATCTGGTGCTGGCAGCTGAGTCCGTTAAGCTGCGCGGCGGCTATTCAGCACTAGGACTGACTCCCGATGTGGGTGGTTCATGGTTTGTCGCGCGACGCGCGGGTGCGTCGCGAGCGATGGAAATTTTCATGACCAACCGACCCATAGCCTCGCATGAGTGCTTACAACTGGGTTTAGTCGACGCTGTTCATCCCGACGCTGACTTACCCGAGATAGCAAAAAAATTAGCACGACAACTGGCCGATGGGCCAGTGCAGGCGCAAGCACGGATCAAATCACTGATCAACCACGCACATCATAATTCACTCGCTCAGCACTTAGTCGCCGAGCGCGATGCTATGTATGCCTCTGGTGAGAGTGATGATGGTAAAGAAGGTGTGCGTGCATTTATAGAAAAGCGCGTTCCTAAATTTCATTAACCAACTGGTTTTAAACTTATTTTTACAATTAACTCCCGTAGTCATCACAACAAAAAAATCAGAAGAGGAACATCATGAAAGCCGTCGTTTGCAAAGCCTGGGGCATGCCCGAAACACTGATCATCGAAGAGCTGCCAGACGTCGTACCCAAGCCCGGCGAAGTGATGATCGATATTTTTGCTGCCGGTGTTAATTTTCCTGATGTACTGATTATCCAAAACAAATACCAGTTCAAACCAGAATTACCTTTCACACCCGGCAATGAGTGTGCTGGTGTTGTGCGCGCACTTGGCGAGGGCGTCACTAAATTCAAGCGTGGCGATCGTGTGTTTGCGTTTGTGCCTCAAGGCGCGTTTGCGCAGCAGATAGCCGTAGCTGAGGATGCGGTATTTCCTATGACTGAACAAATGGAGTTTGAAGCGGCGGCTGCGCTCACTTTAACGTACGGCACGTCATATCACGCGGTGGCTGACAGAGCCGAATTAAAAGCCGGTGAAACCATGTTGGTACTGGGTGCCGCCGGCGGTGTAGGTATTGCAGCAATAGAAATTGGCAAAGCGTTGGGTGCCAAAGTCATAGCAGCGGCATCCACCGATGAAAAGCTCGCTGTGTGCAAGCTGCATGGCGCCGATGTCTTGATTAACTACACCACGGAAGATTTACGTGAGGCGATCAAAAAAGCTACCAACGGCAAAGGCCCGGATGTTGTTTATGACCCAGTCGGTGGTGGATATACCGAGCCCGCATTTCGCTCTATAGCCTGGCGTGGCCGCTATTTAGTCATTGGTTTTGCTAATGGCGAAATACCTAAACTCCCATTGAATTTGCCACTTTTAAAAGGTGCCTCAGTGTTGGGCGTATTTTGGGGAGACTTTGTACGTCGCGAACCTGAAAACCACATGGCAGCAATGCACGAGCTGCTTGAATGGCAGGCTTCGGGCAAAATTCGTCCTCATGTATCAGCAACCTACAGCTTGGAACAAACACCTCAGGCATTAATGGATATGGCTTCGCGCAAAGTAACTGGAAAAATCGTCATACAGCCACGCCGCTGATTAGGAGAACAGCTTGGCCAAAGTGTATGCAATTGAAGGTGTCGTGCCAGTTGTTCATCCTAGTGCTTACGTGCACCCAACAGCCGTATTAATTGGTGACGTCATCATAGGTCCACGTTGTTACGTGGGTCCACTAGCGTGTATGCGGGGTGATTTTGGGCGCTTGATTATGGAAGAGGGTGCCAATCTTCAAGATACCTGTGTGGTGCATGGCTTTCCTGGGAGCGATACGGTCATTGAAGTCGATGGTCATATCGGTCATGGCGCCGTTATTCATGGTGCACGTATAGGGCGCAATGCACTAATAGGTATGAATTCCGTGGTGATGGATAATGCAGTCATCGGTGAATCATCGATTGTTGCAGCGATGTCGTTTGTGAAGGCTGGCATGGTGGTTCCGCCAAAAAGTTTGGTGATGGGGATGCCAGCAAAAATCGTACGCACACTATCCGATGATGAAATCGCCTGGAAGCATCGTGGAACAGTCGAATACCAACAGCTCGCTATTCGTTGTATGCAAAGCATGCAGGAAGTCGAGCCACTAACGGAAGTGGAACCCCACCGACAACGCCTGCCGTTAGACGATGCTCAAAACGTATTCAAACCAAAATCGTCAAGGTCTGACTGACGACCCGTGTAGTTATTCTGTACGACATCCTATGCATGGAGACGGATATGTCTTTTCAGACAATTGAAATCGATCAACAAGCGCATGTTGCTACTGTTTGGTTGAATCGTCCTGATGTGCGTAATGCATTCAACGAACTGACCATTGCCGAACTAACGCTGGCTTTTCATCGCTTAGATCAAGACCAACAGGTGCGCGTCATCGTATTGGCAGCACGTGGTAGTGCGTTTTGTGCGGGCGCTGATCTTCATTGGATGAAGAAAATGGCATCGCATACCGATGAAGAAAATTTAGCTGATGCTGCTGCTTTAGCCGACATGATGCATGTGATTTATTCATGTACCAAACCAGTGGTGGCGCGTGTGCAGGGTGATTGTTATGCTGGTGGAATAGGGCTGATTGCTGCATGCGATATGGCGGTGTCGAGTGTGTCAGCCGGATTTTGTTTATCCGAGGTCAGGTTGGGCTTGATACCGGCGACCATCTCACCCTATGTTCTGCGTGCCATAGGTGAGCGCCAGGCGCGGCGCTATTTTCTGACAGCAGAACGCTTTAATGCCCACGAAGCAAAACGCATAGGTTTGGTTCACCAAGCTGTAGAAGATACCGAACTCGATCATGAAGTTGCTCGATTAGTTCATGCCTTACTTTCATGTAGTCCACACGCTATCGATGAAGCGAAGCGCTTAATCCGCGATGTGTCTTGTGCGACCCTAGATCAGGAATTGATTGCTGATACCGTGCGCCGCATTGCTGACGTACGTAGTTCGGAACAGGGGCGCGAAGGTGTTCAGGCATTTCTACAAAAACGTAAACCGACCTGGCTTACCGATAGTGCCCATGACAAGTGATGCATCCATGCTGACGATGTTAAGAGCTCAGCTAGACACCCTGAAACAGCAGCAATTGTGGCGTAGACGATGGAATGCAGAGTCGGCCTGTGCGCCGCACATGCGGGTAGAGGGTCACGACCTTATTACGTTTTGTAGTAATGATTATTTAGGTTTGGCGTCCGATCCGCGTGTCATGGAAGCGGTGAAAGCAGGCGTAGCGTTATACGGCGCGGGTAGCGGTGCATCCCACCTTATTAGTGGGCATTCCAAAGCACACGAAAAGCTTGAGGTGGCTCTGGCAGAATTTTTTGAGCCGAATCTTATCTCGGGCCGTGCGTTGTATTTAGCCAGCGGTTATATGGCCAACCTGGCAGTGATTACGGCGCTTGCAGATAGTTCGACGGACATTTTTTCTGAAGCGCTTAATCATGCTTCGCTCATTGATGCAGCGCGTTTGTCACGCGCGAAAATAACTATCTATCCGCACAGGGATGTTGCATCATTAAGTACGATGTTGTCTGCTAGTACAGCAGTGCGTAAATTGATCGTAACCGACGGTGTGTTTAGCATGGACGGTGATATAGCTCCGCTAAACGAGATTATGCGTTTGTGTGAATTGCACGATGCCTGGTTAATCGTTGATGACGCTCATGGTTTTGGAGTGATTGGCAAACATGGTCGCGGTGTAGTTGAGCAGTTTGCACTGTGTTCTGAGCGATTAATTTTGGTGGGTACGCTGAGTAAAGCCGCTGGTATTGCCGGTGCATTTATTGCGGCACACGAAACCATCATCGAGTGGCTGATACAGCGAGCTCGCCCGTATATTTATTCCACTGCATCGCCGCCTGCCTTGGCTCATGCATTGCTAACGAGTCTGGATATCATAGCCAGCCAAGAAGGCACTGAGCGTCGTGCGTTATTAAATGAACGTATCGCGCAATGGACATCGTCCGTTAATCTTCAGCGCTGGCATGTGCTGGAATCCATCACGCCTATACAACCGGTGGTGATAGGTGACAACGCAGCTACCATGGCGGCTGCGCACAGTTTGCGTGAACACGGTGTGTGGGTGGGTTCTGTCAGGCCACCCACTGTGCCTGTAGGTACGGCCAGATTGAGAGTAACGCTATCGTCATCGCACACTCACGCGCAGGTGGCGCAATTAGTTAGCCTGGTGAACGCGCTCGATGCGGAGTCTGTATGAGCAACCGGTTTGATTACTTTGTAACGGGTACCGATACAGGTGTAGGTAAGACGCTGGTGTCGGCGGCACTCATACACGGATTGGCACGCAAGGGTATCAAGGTGGCGGGTATGAAACCCGTGGCAGCCGGTGCTGAACTGCGTGACGGCCAGTGGTGGAATGACGATGTGGCGCTCTTGAGTGCTGAGGCTAGTGTGAGTTTGCCCGCGCAGTTAATTGCGCCATGTTTGTATAAAGAGCCAGCTGCGCCGCATGTGGCTGCAGCACTGGAAGGCAAGCAGATAAATCCCTCTGATATTTTTGCGGCGTTTGAGCAAATACGTGCGCAAGCAGATGCCGTGATTGTTGAGGGTGTAGGCGGTTTTTGCGTGCCCTTGGTACCCCAGACCGGCATGGCGGACATCGCTGCACAATTGCAGCTTGATGTTATCCTCGTGGTTGGCTTACGTTTGGGTTGTCTGAACCACGCGTTGTTGACAGCCGAGGCGATAGCAGCACGAGGTTTGCATTTAGCAGGTTGGGTAGTGAATCAAATTGATCCAACCATGCCACATCAGGCGGCCAACATCGACACATTGCGTGAGTATTTGTCATCACCTTATTTAGGCTGTTTGCCCTGGATGTCGCCACCGTCGGTGGCAGGTGCAGCAGATACCTTGGATTTTTCCAGTTTGATTAACTGGCCTGTAGGATCATCATTGCTCTAGTTGTTTATTTTATTTACTCAGGATACGTGCATGTCATCGCAACCCATCACTTTTCATTCGGCTAGTAAAAAAATTGCCACCTTAGCTGCTGCTCGCGATATTTGGCCAGTGGCCGAAGTCATGAAATTGTTTGAGCTGCCTTTTAATGATTTGATGTGGCGCGCACAAAAAATACATCGTGAGCATTTCGACCCCAATGAAGTCGAGCTCGCTACGCTCTTATCGATTAAAACAGGCGGTTGTCCGGAAGATTGTGGTTATTGTCCGCAATCGGCACATTACGAGACCGGCGTGACAGCCGAAAAAATGATGGCTGTGGATGACGTCGTTGCAGCGGCTCAGGCCGCCAAAGACAGTGGCGCTACACGGTTTTGCATGGGTGCCGCATGGCGTGCACCGAAAGATCGTGATTTAGATGCCGTTGAAGAGATGGTCAAAGCTGTCAAAGGATTGGGATTGGAAACCTGTGCCACGTTAGGTATGCTTAAAGAAGAACAAGCAGAGCGTTTAAAAAATGCAGGTTTGGATTACTACAACCATAACCTCGACACGGCGCCTGAGTTTTATAACGACATCATTAGCACGCGTGACTATCAAGACCGATTAGATACCTTAGAGCATGTGCGTGAAGCTGGTTTGAAAGTGTGTTGCGGCGGTATCGTCGGCATGGGCGAATCACGCGAGCAGCGTGCAGGTTTGATTTCGCAACTAGCTAACTTGAATCCGTATCCAGAATCCGTGCCCATCAATCATTTGGTTGCGGTTGAAGGCACGCCTCTGGCCGACCAAGAAGCGCTCGATCCCTTGGAATTTGTGCGCACGATAGCCGTAGCTCGTATCACTATGCCCAAAGCGCGTGTGCGTTTGTCTGCAGGTCGTCGTCAGTTAGGCGAGGGCGTGCAAACACTGTGCTTTTTGGCAGGCGCCAATTCGATTT
>Ga0315909_10005662_pt1 | contig 14239 bp, 13 predicted proteins | sample LakEriMetagenome_11_FD_203527 | JGI IMG/M metagenome (GOLD analysis project Ga0315909, IMG submission 203527) | Freshwater fungal communities from buoy surface, Lake Erie, Ohio, United States - Buoy 2 MA125 | ecosystem: Environmental > Aquatic > Freshwater > Lake | place: USA: Lake Erie, Ohio...
CACGACATGGGTGTTGTTGCAGATATGGCCGATCACATCCTTGTTATGAAGGATGGAATTACAGTTGAATCAGGAACAGCTGATCAGATCTTTAATAAGCCAACACATCCTTACACCCAGCAGCTTCTTGGAGCTGTTCCAAAACTTGGTTCTACAAAAAAGCGTGAACTTCCTTATAAGGAGAGCGCTAAGCCAGCACCAGTTTTGAAGTTAGAAAATGTCACTATCGAATATCCAAAGCGTGGGCGCATTCCAGCATTTGTGGCAGTGAAGAACTTCAACCTTGAAATCTATCCAGGTGAAATCGTTGGCCTGGTGGGTGAATCTGGTTCAGGAAAAACTACTGTGGGCCGTGCCTCCATTGGTCTGCTTCCTATCAAGGAAGGATCACTTGAGATTGTTGGCAAGGACATTAGCCATGCAACTCAAAAAGAGCTTTTCACAATTCGTCGTCACACCGGAATTGTTTTCCAAGATCCTGCCTCATCCCTGAATCCACGTTTGCCTATCGGTGAATCAATTGGTGAGCCTTTGTTCTTAGCTGGCCTTGCCAAGGGTGCAGATTTGGCACACAAAGTTGAAGAGCTACTTGATCAGGTTGAATTGCCACGTAGCTATCGAAACCGCTACCCACATGAGCTCTCAGGTGGACAGCGCCAGCGCGTTGGTATTGCCCGTGCACTGGCTCTAACTCCAGATCTACTTATTGCAGATGAGCCAACTTCGGCCCTAGATGTTTCTGTGCAGGCTCGCTTCCTAGAGCTATTACAGGAACTACAGGGCAAGTTGAACTTTGCTTGTTTATTCATTAGCCATGACTTGGCAGTCGTTGACATCTTGTCTCACCGCATTGCAGTAATGCAAGATGGATTGCTAGTTGAAGTGGGCGATCGTGATCAAATTTTGAAGAATCCTAAAAATGATTACACCCGCCGCTTGATTTCAGCTGTTCCAGTCCCAGATCCAAAGGAACAACGAATCCGTCGTGAGGCCCGACTAGCTGCAAAGAAGTAGATCCTGATGGATCTAGAACTTCTGGTTTATTCACTCGACCTAGTTTCCACCTTTGCTTTTGCATTAGTAGGCGCTCGCGTTGCTGCTAATAAAGGCCTTGATTACGGCGGCATTTTGTTCATCGCTGCCATTGCAGCAATCTCTGGTGGAACTTTGCGCAATATTTTTATAGGACAGCGCCCACCGTGGATCCAATACCCGTGGTTGTTTTTACCCATCATTGCAGCGGTGGTAATAACAATTGCAATTGGTAAAAAACAAGAGGTGGGCCGCTTTGCACTCTCCTTGGACACATTGGGCCTGGCCGTGGCAACAGTCTCTAGTGCCCAGTTTGCACTCACCAATGACGCACCGTTTTTAGCTGCCCTTGTATTAGCCATTGTCGGCGCGGTTTCTGGAGGATTGTTTCGAGATATTTTGTGCCAAGTTCAGCCGGTTCTTCTTCACCGCGAAACAGTGGGCACGAGCGCTTTTGCCGGGGCGATTTTCTATATCGCCATTACTTCACTTGGCGTCAATGAAGGTGTTACAGCCTTGGTATCAGGCTTTGCTGTTGTGGCAGTTCGCGAAATTTCCATCAAATTCAATTGGAACCTGCCTAAAGTTATTTCTCGATGAACCAAAATTTAGATTGCTCGATTTATGCAGATGGCGCTGCATTAGTAATTGCCACAGTTAGTGAAGCTATGGAAGTAATCCAGGTCAAATTAGCCAAAAAAGGCTTTTGTCATATCGCGCTGACTGGCGGCACATTGGGGGCTCAGTTTGCGTATGCCTTAGTTGAAAAGCTGAATACTGTTGGTGACTTAACTGGATTACACATCTGGTTTAGCGACGAGCGCTTCGAAAGTGCAGATAGTAAGTTGCGAAATTCACTTCCTGTCAGAACAGCCCTCGCAAACTCATCAGTAAAAGTGCATGAAGTCCAATCAACTGATGATGGGGCCAATGTTGTTGAAGCTGCAGCGGAATATGAAGCCGAGCTTCGAGATATCTGTATGGATATCTGTGTCCTTGGACTCGGTGATGATGGACATGTCGCATCGCTTTTTCCTAACCTTTGGGAACCCGCCCATACAAGCAAGGCCACCCCCATTCAGGACTCTCCCAAGCCACCACGGCTGCGCGTTTCCTTCTCCATGAAATTCATTAATCAATCTGATCAGGTATGGATTATTGCCATAGGTGAAGCGAAGGCGAAAGCAGTCACTCAGATTCTTGAGGCAGACCAATCAATACCGGCCAGTCATGTTATGGGAGAGCAACTAACCCGATTATTGGTTGATAGCGCGGCATTGATGACAAAATAGAATCAAGATGATCTAAGCGAGCCTGTTTATTCGTGAGACCAGTTCACTAATCCCTTGCCTGGCCACTGCGGTGCTTATAGCGGCCTAAGAAATCATGCTTCATCTCGATAAAGTTGCCATCCAGGAGTGCTTGTCGCATCTGATCTACTAAGCGCACGATAAAGCGCTCATTATGGATTGTGGCAAGGGTTGCAGCGATGATTTCTTTACCGCGGAATACATGGTGCATATAAGCCCGTGTGTAGTGCGTACACGTGTAACAGTCACATTCATCGTCAATGGCCGTGAAATCGCGCCTGTAGGCGCTATTAGATAGGTTAAAACGCCCTTCCATCGTATAGACAGCACTTGTACGTGCAATTCTGGAGGCTAATACGCAATCAAATGTATCTATGCCGTTTTCAACCCCCACAAAGAGATCTTCTGGTGCGCCAATACCCAATAAGTGTTTTGGTTTGTTTTCCGGCAGCACCTGATTGACCCAAGAAACAATTGTTCCCAGTGAATCTTTGTCTAGCGCCCCGCCAATACCAAAGCCATCAAAGGACTGTCCAGATGATTCAAGGCCTCCCAAATCCCCGGCGGCTTTCTTGCGCAAGTCTTCATATTGAGCCCCTTGGATTACCCCAAAAAGGGCTTGATAGGGCTTAGTAGATCGCTCATCTGTTAATCGCTTGTGTTCATCTAAACAACGAACGGCCCAGGCCAGGGTTCTATCCATCGCTAACTCTTGGTAGCGACGGGTGTTATGCAAAGTAGTGCACTCATCAAAGGCAAACATGATGTCGGCGCCGATTTCATGTTGGACCTTCATAGAAATCTCTGGGGTGAAGCGGTGCATTGAGCCATCGATGTGGGATTTAAAAGTCACACCCTCATCATCAACATGGGCCAGGCGTTCTTTGTTATCTGCGATGACATCATCTCGGCGAAATGTTTGGGCATCCATCGCCAATACTTTTTTAAATCCCACACCTAGGGATAAAACTTGAAAGCCACCTGAGTCGGTAATCGTTGGGCCCGGCCAGTTCATAAATTGGGCCAGACCGCCGGCCTCATCTAGGACATCAGAGCCGGGTTGTAGATAGAGGTGATAGGCATTTGCTAGCAGTGCTTGCGCCCCAAGATCTGCCATGGCCTCTGGGAGAACTGATTTAACTGTGGCCTTAGTTCCTACTGGAATAAAAGCTGGGGTTTGGATTGCGCCGTGGGGAGTGGTGATAGTTCCAACCCGGGCCATAGAAGCTTCTTGGCTAGATTTAATCTCAAAGGAGAAACCCGTACTCAATGGCTCACCTTCCTAGAAATTAAAAGTAGTTGAAGCTTCAACAGTTAGCCTAGACTGATAACTATGGCAGGTGAAAACGCTACCGCACCCCAGTGGCTCAATACTGCCGAAATGAAGGCCTGGCGCCGTTACATCATCGCCAGCCGTCGTTTATTAGAGGCCCTGGATAGTGATTTAGATAGCCATGATTTATCAATGCCTGATTATGAAATCTTGGCCCTTCTTAGTGATGCCCCAGATCGCAAAATGCGAATGAGTGAACTGGCAGATATTGCCTTGTTATCGCGCTCGCGTTTATCGCATCGAATGAAAGTGATGGAAAAGGCTGGCTGGGTAAAGCGCGAGGCATGCCCATCAGATAAACGTGGCTATTTTGCAGTGATGACAGCCAAGGGCTGGAAGGTAATTGTGGCCGCGGCCCCAGATCATGTGGAGAGTGTGCGCACCAGATTTGTTGATCATTTATCAAAGGCTGATTTAGAGGTTATATCAACGATATTTGCTCGAGTGGAGGAGTCACTTCGCAAAGATGGAAGTAATGATTAATTAATAAAATTGCATAAAAAAACCCGCCACATAAAGTGGCGGGTTTTTTTAATTGCTAATTACTTAGCAGCTGCCTTCTTGCGACGGCGCTTCTTTGGAGCAGCTGTTGCAGCTGCTGCCTTCTTCTTACGACGCTTTGGAGCAGCCTTCTTTGCTGCTGCCTTCTTACGACGCTTTGGAGCAGCCTTCTTAGCTGCTGCCTTCTTGCGGCGCTTCTTTGGAGCAGCCTTCTTTGCTGCTGCCTTCTTACGACGCTTTGGAGCAGCCTTCTTAGCTGCTGCCTTCTTACGACGCTTTGGAGCAGCCTTCTTTGCTGCTGCCTTCTTGCGGCGCTTCTTTGGTGCTGCTACTGCAGCAGCCTTCTTACGGCGCTTCTTTGGAGCTGCTGGAGCAGCTGCCTTCTTACGGCGCTTCTTTGGTGCTGCTTTCTTTGCTGCGGCCACGTACTTCTCCTATCGGAATGGTTCGGATCCGTCACCCAAACCTTTTCGTGGATAAGCGTGACATCATTTAGGTAAAAATGCCAACATTTTGTGACATTTATTTAGGTGCGTGTCGCAAATTCTTTTTAATTATTTTTTATGCATTTGCGGAAAATTTCACTAAATAATTTATTTGAAATCGAAAAAAATAGAAAAAATATTAAAAATCACCTATTTTCCCCAAAATCACGATATCTCTCCCTCGCCTTGAGGGTTTGAGCGTGATTTTTCACTTTCAGCGGCCTTTTCGAGGGCATTTTTGTCGGTTTTTATGTCGAATTTTCGCAAAATTGGGAAAAAACCGGCCAGTACGGCAACGAAAATGATGCAGATAATTCCGCCAGCAGTAACGGAAAAAGTTAAGGAAAATGCCGCCGCCATGCCAGCTGCGCGCATTTGTCCAGCCAATGGTCCAAGTGAATATGACAACAATTCGATTCCAGCAAGGCGTCCACGCAAATTATCGGGGATTGTTTGGTTCCACATCGCTGATCTAAACAGGGCGCTGACCATGTCTGATGCACCGGCCAATGCAAGGAAAAGCAGTACTAGGGCTAGGTAATTTGTGGCACCGGCCAAGGCAATAGCTGCGCCCCAACCAATGGCTGCCCAAATAATTGCGCGGCCATAGAAGCGAACGCTCTTTGTCCACCCACTTGTTAGGACAATTGCAACTGAACCAACGGTGCCTGCGGCATAGAGCAAACCAAGTGCCCAAGGCGCTCCTAACTGATCTGCCCAAAAAGGAATCAGAGCTGTCGGCATTGCAAAAAACATTGCAGCAAGATCAATCAAATAAGTTCCCAACAAATCCTTGCGGGCAAAGGAGTATCTGATTCCCTCCATAAGCCCTGCCAGAGATGGCTTTTCAGCCTCTTTAGATGGTGGGATATTGCGCATCATGGACAGCAAAATCAGTGCGATAACAAAGGTTGCAATGTCTGCGGCATATCCCACGGCTACTGAATACGTTGAAATTAAAACGCCGCCAATAGCTGGACCGACGATGACACCGACCTGCCAGCGAAGACTCATCAGAGCCGATGCCGCTGCCATGTCTTCATGATCGACAAGTCTGGGCAGGGCTGCAGTCATGGCAGGTTGTCGAAGGCCACTGACGGCTGCAAATAAACCAGCAACTACGTAGATCAAAATAATGCTAGGGGAGGAACGCAGGGAGTTGATCAGCAGAATTCCAGTGAAAAATAGGGATAGGAATTCGGTAATCCAGATGAGTTTTTTGCGATCAATAGCATCGGCCAAGACCCCGCCATAAAGGCCAAAAACAACGAGCGGAACTATCTCAACGAGCCCGCTTATTGCCACAGCCACATAGGAGTTAGTGAGTTCTTTAATCTGAAAAGGCACGGCAACGTAGGTGATCATGGTGCCGAAATAAGAGATTAGCTCGGCAGACCAAAGCTTGCGAAAGTCGGCGGATTTACGCAGTGGAGATAGGTCTATCGCGTATTGAGCCATGAGGGTGAGATTAGTTGAAAGTGTGTTCAGCTGCTGGAAATTGACCAGCTTTAACATCTTCAGCAAATTCGCCAGCAGCTGCCAACATCTCTGCTCGCATATTTCTATAGGCCTTAGCCAACTTAGGTGGATTCTTTGTAATACCCATCATGTCTGTCCAGACCAAAACCTGGGCATCGCAATCAACCCCAGCCCCAATTCCAATCGTTGGAATCTTCAGAGCTGCAGTAATTTTCGCCGCTAATTCAGCTGGCACTAACTCTAAGACAATGGCAAAAGCGCCAGCTTTTTCAAGGGCAAGTGCTGCTTGCACAATTGCCTCACCATCGGTGCGACCTTGGACTCGATAGCCACTCAATAAATGCACGGCTTGCGGTGTTAAACCAACATGGCCCATTACTGGAATTCCAGAGGCCACTAGTTTTTCAACGGTTGCAATGTGTGGTCCTTCAATTTTCACGCCCATAGCCCCGGCCTCTTTGAAAAAGCGAGTGGACGTTGCAAGTGCTTGCTCTGGAGATGATTCATAGGAACCAAAGGGCAGATCGGCAAGGACCAAAGCGCGCTTGGAAGCTCTCACAACTGCGCGGGTCAATGGAATTAGCTCATCGACTGTTACAGGGATTGTGTTGCTCTCACCGAGAAAATTGTTTCCAGCGCTATCGCCGACAAGTAAGACTGGGATGCCGGCCTCATCAAAAATCTCTGCAGTCATCTGCTCATAGGAAGTGAGCATCGCCCATTTTTCACTGCGGCTCTTAGCCGCGGCCAAATCGGCGATTGTTACGCGTCTGTGCAGCGCGCCACCATAAAGGCTTTCCATTTACTGTCCTCTCCTCGAGGCTGCGATAGGCAGTCCCCGGGTACAGGCACAAGGGTACCCCCGTTACACTTGAAAAATGAAGTTGCGCGTGGCGCTAGCCCAAATCAACCCAACGGTTGGTGACCTTGCGGGCAATGCGCAGCTCATTGCGCAATCAGTAAAAAAAGCCCAAGAACAAGGCGCCGATCTGATCGTATTTCCAGAAATGATTGTGACTGGATATCCAGTTGAGGATTTAGCGCTTCGTCCATCCTTTCAAGCAGCCAGCATCAAGGCTATTGAAGAGATCGCTGCTTCAATCACAGGTGATGTGGTGGCAGTTGTTGGCTATCTGGATAAAGGCCCAAAAAACTGCGTTGCAGTTATTCATGATGGAAAAATTAAGGCCAGATATGTAAAGCGCCACCTGCCCAATTACGGCGTCTTTGATGAGTTTAGAAACTTTGTAGCAGGAGATGAATCCCTTGTTGTTCGAATCCATGGGGTAGATGTCGCCGTGGCAATCTGTGAGGATATTTGGCATTCACTGGATTCGATTAGCACAAGAACTCCAGGTTTATTAGTCGTTCCCAACGGCTCACCCTTTGAGAGAAATAAAGATGATGTTCGACTAGCTCTTGTGCAAAAGCGGGCCAAGGAAATTGGTGCACCCGTTGCATACGTCAACATGACCGGAGGCCAGGATGATCTGGTCTTTGATGGCGACACAATTGTTGTCGGCAAAGATGCAAGCCTGCTTGCAAGAACTGTCCAGTTTGATGATGAGTTAATAGTCATTGACATAGATTGCATCGAGGGATCATCAAAGCCAGATGTTGTTATCTCACAAGAGCCTGCAGTGCATGCAGATTCACTCAATTCTTCAATTGCAACGCCCCTTTCAGATGAGGCAGAAATGTGGGCGGGCCTTGTTATGGGGCTTCGCGATTACGTCGGAAAAAATGGCTTTAAATCTGTAGTCCTTGGTTTATCTGGCGGCATTGATTCAGCCTTAGTTGCTGCCATTGCAATTGATGCATTAGGTGCAAAGCGCGTTAACGGTGTTGCAATGCCAAGTAAGTATTCCTCTAGCCACTCTGTTGAAGATGCGCAGGCCCTAGCAGATGCCACAGGTATTCACTTCAGGATCACTCCTATTGCCCCCATGGTTGATGCCTATATGGGCAATATGGTGCTCAAAGGTTTGGCTGAGGAGAATCTGCAGGCCAGAGTTCGCGGAACCACGTTGATGGGTATTTCAAATCAAGAAGGACATCTTGTTCTAGCAACTGGAAATAAGAGCGAACTAGCTGTTGGTTACTCAACTCTTTATGGCGATGCCGTGGGTGGATTTGCGCCGATCAAAGATATTTATAAAACAGATGTGTGGGCGCTGGCAACATGGCGAAATGCTCAGGCAGTTGCTGCAGGGCAAACTCCTCCTATTCCAGAGCGCTCAATTACTAAAGAGCCAAGTGCAGAACTTCGCCCAGATCAAAAAGATTCAGATTCATTGCCGGACTATGCACTTCTAGATCAAGTCCTTCGGGCTTACGTTGATGAAGATCATGGATATGAAGCCTTACTTGCAGATGGTTTTGATCCTGAGTTAGTGCGCCGTGTTATTTCATTGGTTGATAAGGCTGAATATAAGCGCCGCCAATATCCACCTGGCACCAAGGTTTCAGGCCGCGCATTTGGTAAAGATCGTCGTTTGCCGATGACTTCACGCTGGAATGAGAAGTAGTTTCTGCAAGTTACTTGCAACTCGCACTATTAATCATTCTCAGTAGAATTACCCTATGAAATCAATCATCAACTGGTTATTCACGCGAAATCGCGTGGTTGATTTCTGCCTCTCTACATCCTGCAGCTGCTGATTTCTAGCCCGCTTTGCCTGCAGTCTTAACAATCTATTTCAATTTATCTAGGGAGAATTATGAAGATTTATAACAGCATCACAGAGATTTTTGGAAACACACCACTACTGCGCATCAACAAGATCACAGATGGCGCGGCAGGAAATGTCTATGCCAAGTTGGAGTTCTATAACCCAACATCCTCTGTTAAAGATCGCCTCGGTGTTGCAATGATCGATGCAGCCGAAGCAAGTGGTGAGCTAAAGCCTGGCGGAACGATTGTTGAGGCAACATCTGGAAACACAGGCATTGCAGTTGCCATGGTTGCTGCAGCTCGTGGATATAAGGCAATCATGACAATGCCTGAATCGGTTTCAAAAGAGCGTCGTAAGCTCATTCGTGCATACGGGGCAGAGTTAGTACTCACACCGGCTGCAGAAGGTATGAAGGGCGCAGTTGCTGCTGCAGAAAAGCTTGCAGAATCTGGCGCTGTCTTAGTTCGCCAATTTGAAAATCAAGCAGGACCAGAGATTCACTACAAAACAACGGGTGCTGAGATTTGGCGCGACCTTGATGGAAAAGTTGACGCCTTTGTTTCAGGAATTGGTACGGGTGGAACAATTACTGGCACGGGCCGTTACTTAAAAGAGAAAAACCCTGCAATCAAAGTTTTTGGTGTTGAGCCAGCAGCATCTCCAATTCTCAATGGTGGAGAGCCAGGACCACACCCAATTCAGGGAATTGGAGCTAACTTCATTCCAAATGTTTTAGATCGAACTGTCTATGACGAGGTCTTAGATGCAACTGCAGCCGATGCAATTAAATATGCACGCCGTGCTGGAGCTGAAGAAGGATTCCTTGCTGGAATTTCATCAGGTGCAACGCTGTGGGCAGCTTCAGAGATTGCTAAGCGTCCAGAGTTTGCAGGAAAGAACATTGTTGTTATCTGTGCTTCAAATGGTGAGCGCTATCTATCAACAGTTCTCTACGAGGATTTGGTTGACTAATTCATGGCAATTCTAGAGCGCATTATTGAAGATCTTGATAACGCAATCAGCCATGATCCGGCTGCGCGAAATCGTTTAGAGGTCGCTTTGGCATACCCAGGTGTGCACGCGGTTTGGGGACATCGAATTTCGCATGTGCTGTGGAAGAGAAAGTTAAAACTTCTTGCCCGCATTCACTCAAATGCCGTCCGCTTCACTACAGGAATTGAGATTCATCCAGCTGCAGTTATTGGACGTAGATTCTTTATTGATCACGGTATGGGTGTAGTTATTGGTGCAACATCAATTGTTGGCGATGATGTCATGCTCTATCACGATGTAACCCTGGGAGCTCGTGGCATTGAAGATGGAAAGCGTCATCCAACAATTGGAAACAATGTAATTATCGGTGCCGGTGCCCGAGTGCTTGGAAATGTCACCATAGGCGAGGGATCTCGTATCAGTGCCAACGCTGTCATTACCAAGGATTTAGCCCCAAAAACTGACCTGGATCACGCTGACTTCTTTGTCATTTAAGGACAGTTAACACAGCCGTAATCTGCATTTGTAAGAATGCCGTCCATGAGCACCGAGATTAGCAAGCAAGAAGAGTTCGTTCTTCGCACCCTTGAAGAGCGCAATATTCGCTTTGTGCGTTTGTGGTTTACAGATGTTTTAGGTTTTCTAAAATCTGTAGCTATCGCACCAGCTGAGTTAGAGAATGCTTTTGCTGAAGGTATTGGCTTTGATGGCTCTGCGATTGAGGGCTTTGCACGTGTGACTGAGTCAGATATGTTGGCAAAACCAGATCCTGCAACATTTTCTATTTTGCCTTGGCGCACTGAAGCTCCAGGTGCTGCTCGAATGTTCTGCGACATCGTGATGCCAGATGGAACTCCATCTCCTGCTGATCCTCGCAATGTGTTGCGCCGTACTTTAGAAAAAGCAGCAACCATGGGTTACACCTGTTACACCCACCCAGAAATTGAATTCTTCTTATTTAAGGAAAAGCCAGAGGCCGGCAAAGCACCTATTCCAGTTGATCAAGGTGGATATTTCGATCACACACCTGCAGTTGTTGGCCATGACTTCCGACGCCAAGCAATTACTTTACTTGAGGCTATGGGAATCTCAGTTGAGTTCTCACATCATGAAGGTGCACCTGGGCAACAGGAAATTGATCTGCGCTATGCAGATGCGTTAAGTACTGCAGATAACATCATGACTTTTCGCCATGTGATTAAAGAAGTTGCGATGGATCAAGGCTTCCACGCATCCTTTATGCCAAAGCCATTTACTGATCATCCTGGTAGTGGAATGCACACCCACGTCTCACTCTTTAAAGGCGAAGAAAACGCTTTCTATGATTCAAGCGCCGAATTAAATCTTTCAGCTGTTGGTCGCTCATTTATTGCAGGTCTTCTCAAGCACGCACCAGAGATCACTGCAATTACTAATCAGTGGGTCAACTCCTATAAGCGCTTACATGGCGGGGGAGAAGCACCAGCTTTTGTTAACTGGGGTCCAAGTGATCGTGGTGCATTGGTGCGCGTGCCGATGTATAAACCTAAGAAGGAAAACTCAACACGTATTGAATTTAGATCACCAGATACTGCTTGTAATCCATATCTTGCATATGCAGTGATGTTGGCAGCGGGCTTAAAAGGCGTTGAAGAAGGCTATGTATTAAGCGATTCAAAGGATCCCATTTCATTGCCATCAAATCTCAATGAAGCCATTGCAGAGATGGAAAAGAGTGAATTAGTGCGCCAAACTTTGGGCGAGCATGTTTTTGAATATGTATTGCGCAATAAGCGCGCTGAATGGCAGGACTATCGCCGCCAGGTCAGCGCCTATGAACTAGATCGTTATTTGCCAGTTCTTTAATTAAGTGAGGCCCGGTGTTCCTCGTCATGATCGAGAATTATTTGGAGCATAGATTCGATGGTGATCGTGCCAAAGGTTTTGTGCTGTGCCGTGGCCCTTCGTTCATTTTCTGAAAGCTCCACTAGATAGTTCTTCATTGAATTTCGACTGACTAGTAAATTCGTTTTCGCAGTGTCGAGTGAAATTGCTTCATATTTTTTTTCAGTTTCTACAGCATCTGGTTCCCACCATGAAAGTTGAGGAACTAGCGCCTTGTTATTCATGGCAATTCGCATCATTTCAAAACGTGGCATCCAAACTTCATTATCGACATCTAAAATATGGCCAAGAATGATTCCTGGGCCCCACCCATGACCATCCCAATTGCAATTTTGAGCACTCTCACAGATGGCGTGCGCCGATTGAATTAAAGCGACGACTTGGTTTTCAAAGGTTGGCATAGGTCAGAGTTTAAGCGACGGCTTGCTCAATAAATAGGTTAAGCGTTACCCTTTACCCATGAACACACGCAGTCTCCTCCTTAGCTGCCGTGGCGGGGTCAAATAACCGAACCCCTCGCTGCGGGGTTTGTCGTATCGGTTAAAAGACAAATTCCGCAAACTTATAAGGAGCAATTGAAATGAATTTTCCCAAGCAATTACCTTCATCGATGCCAGTGCATCGCTATGAACCTTTTCATCCAATAGATCTTGCCGATCGCACCTGGCCAGATAAGAAGATCACTAAAGCGCCTCAGTGGTGTTCTGTGGATCTACGAGATGGCAACCAGGCACTTATTGATCCCATGGATACACCCCGCAAGTTAGCGATGTTCAAACTTTTAGTAGCTATGGGTTACAAGGAAATCGAAGTTGGTTTTCCTAGTGCTAGCCAGACAGATTTTGATTTCGTCCGAAAGATTATTGAAGAGAACCTGATTCCAGATGATGTTGTGATTCAGGTTTTGACTCAGGCACGTGAGGCTTTAATTATTCGTACCTTTGAAGCAATCAAGGGCTCAAAGCAGGCAATCGTTCACCTGTATAACTCAACTTCCACTTTGCAGCGCCGAGTTGTCTTTGGTCTTGATAAAGATGGCATCAAGAAGATTGCAACTGATGCTGCCAAGATCTGTTTAGACCTGGTTAAAACAGTTCCTGAAACTAAGGTCTCTTTTGAGTACTCACCTGAGTCCTATACGGGCACAGAGTTAGAGTTTGCAGTTGAGGTGTGTAATGCCGTCAATGATGTGTGGAAGCCAACCCCACAGTGGAAAACCATCATGAACTTGCCGGCAACAGTTGAAATGGCAACACCAAATGTTTATGCCGACTCCATTGAGTGGATGTGTCGTAATTTAAATAATCGCGACAGCGTGATTGTCTCCCTTCACCCACATAATGATCGCGGCACAGGAGTTGCAGCAGCAGAGCTTGGCTATCTAGCAGGGGCTGATCGCATCGAAGGAACTTTGTTTGGTAACGGTGAGCGCACAGGAAATGTTTGCCTTGTGACACTTGGAATCAACTTAGTTACACATGGCATTGATCCACATATCGATTTCTCAAACATTGAGGAAGTGCGTCGCACAGTCGAATATGCCAACCAACTACGCGTTCCTGAACGCCATCCTTATGGCGGAGACCTTGTATTCACAGCGTTTTCAGGTTCACACCAAGATGCAATTAAAAAAGGCTTTGATCACATGGCAGTTGATGCAAAGGCTGCTGGCAAAGAAGTCCGTGATCACACCTGGGCTATTCCTTACTTGCCCATTGATCCATTAGATATTGGTCGTAGCTATGAAGCTGTTATCCGTGTGAACTCACAGTCAGGTAAGGGCGGAGTTGCTTATCTGATGAAGAACGAGCATCACCTTGATCTGCCTCGCAGATTGCAGATTGAGTTCTCTAAAAATGTTCAAGCTAAGACTGATGCCGAAGGCGGAGAAATTAGCGCAGATGATTTGTGGAACATATTTGAAGATGAATATCTGCCAACAGAAAGCGCACCATGGGGACGCTTTCGCCTTAAGGGCTTAAGCCAGACATCTGTTCTTGGTGAAGATGTTCACTTAAATGTCTCACTGACAGATCGTGGCGCACTCCAAGAACTTAAAGGTCAAGGAAACGGACCAATTGCAGCGTTTTGTAATATCTTGCAGAACTACGGAGTCGATGTTCGTGTTCTAGATTATTACGAGCATGCCCTCTCAGCAGGTGGCGATGCATCGGCTGCGGCATATTTGGAATGTTCTATTGACGGTGAAACCTTCTGGGGTGTTGGAATCGATCCAAACACCACTACGGCTTCCCTTAAGGCAGTCGTGTCTGCCATAAATCGCGCAATTCGCTAACCAACGCACTACCTTTGCCCGTATGAGTTTGTACCGGGATGAGGCAATTGTCCTGCGCACGCAAAAACTCGGTGAGGCCGATCGCATCATCACGATGCTGACAAAAGATCATGGGCGAATCCGCGGCGTTGCCAAAGGTGTTAGACGCACTATGTCTAAATTTGGTGCACGGCTTGAACCCGGAAGCCACGTTGATATCCAACTCCATGTGGGAAAAACCTTTGACACCATTACACAAGTGGAAGCGTTGA
>Ga0315909_10005664_pt1 | contig 14237 bp, 15 predicted proteins | sample LakEriMetagenome_11_FD_203527 | JGI IMG/M metagenome (GOLD analysis project Ga0315909, IMG submission 203527) | Freshwater fungal communities from buoy surface, Lake Erie, Ohio, United States - Buoy 2 MA125 | ecosystem: Environmental > Aquatic > Freshwater > Lake | place: USA: Lake Erie, Ohio...
GTTAATCCAGTTCCAGAACCTGTGATACCAATAGCTCTCCCGTTAATATTACCTAATGTAAAAGTTGTAGCTCCATCGCCAGCACCAAACAATCCAGTTGCAACTAATGAATTAGTATTTACAAAATTCCAAAGCGTTGCATATGTTGCTCTTGATAAAGTACGCCCATTTGTCCACAATAACCAATTACTGTGGTCAGCTGATTGAAGTCCTGTCTTAGTATCGCCAACTGTAAATGTTTCAGTTATTGCACTGGGGACTGCTAAAGCATTAATTAAAAGACTATACGAATTTATACCAACATTCGGCGTTCCAGCAATAGTTTCCATTCTTAAATCAATAATATCTCCAACAGTAAAAGCACCTGTGTATGTAATAGTTATCTCACCATTATTATTACTTCCCCCATTAAGTTCGGCAGAAGCTAAAATTGCTAATGGTGTTCCTCCAGTTGTTTTTACTAACTGCACCCATATTTCACGATTGGTAAGACCAATTACCGTGGTAGTCACAGTATAAGTAATTGTATATATTCCAGATGTTGGAATTGTTACATCAACAGCAGAATTTGTAAAACCCCCATTTTGCAATGTATTACCATTTAAAATTAAACGTTGTGCAGCTGCAGTAACAGTTAGCCAATTTGCTGTGCCTGTAGTTGTAATGGTTTGTATTGCAGTTCCGTTAGTTGCACCTATGTTATAACTTCTAAAATATGTAGCAGAAGTTCCAGAGCCGTTGGGGATAGCCCATGTCCCATCTGCCTTAAGGAACTTCCCAGCTTCCCCATCACCAGCTCCAGGTGCAGGTGTAAGTCCTTTAGTCCCTCCTGAGCCAGTATCCCCTACAAAGTTATTTAAAACAGCTGTTACTTGCGTTGATGTTAAATCAATTGGAGTTGCTGTACTACCAGTATTATTACCTTTAAGTGTATTTGTTGGCATTGTTGATAAATTAGCATTTGTTACAACATTAGTACCAGTTACACTTGAAGCAGTCCCAGTTGTATTTTGGTTTAATGTTGGCACATCGCTTGCTTGAATTGCAGACATTGATATGTTTGTACCATTACCACGTAAATATTGTCCAGTAGTTACTGTACTAGCTAAAGCATTTAATGCTGCTTGACGAGTTTTTGCACCAGTTCCTCCACTTGCAAAAGGTAAAGCGGTAGTTAATGCTATAGCATCAAATTTACCCGTTCTAGTTAACATTGTGCCAGCTATAACACTGCTATCTGAATATGCGCAATTGCTAATACTGTAAACACTTCCCGCATCTACATTAATTAAAGCAGGCGTGGTTGTATTTGTTACTAAAAATGTACTATTTGTCGCAAAAAAGAATGCTTCAGGTGATACACTAATAGCATTAGCCCCTGCTGATGCGCTATATATTGTACTATTATTAATGCCCAAAACTCCGCTTGTTAAAGTAATTGCTTTTGAATTTAAACAATTTAATAAACTAACAATGGCACTTGGGTTATTAATTGTAAGCTGACCCAGTACTGTAGCATTTGTAAATACAACACTTTTAGCTCCTGTAATACTTACGGTGGTTGCAGTTGCTTGTAAATCAACTCCCGAAGTGTACAAATAACCATTTCCTGAAGAAGTTAATGAAGTAGTCACACTTCCGCCAAACATGTATACCGCACCAGCTCCCGTATGGTTTAATATTTCACATGATATATTGTTTAATTGCACATTACTTGCGGTGTGAGCAAAAGTTAAAGTTCCATTAAAATCAACTGCTTGATTAGGGCTTAATGATACGATATTAATATTTTGAGAAGTAATGGTATAGTCACCGCTATACCCCCCTACTTTAGGAGAAATAAAAATAATACCAGCTACATTTCCTAAATTAGTTAATGCTTGTCCCAAAGTTGCTACGCCAGTGCTCGGAGTATATCCATTGTTTGTATCGCTACCAAGCGGTGTAACGTATTGCGTATTAGTATTTACACTTAACGATGTATTTAATTGTGCAATTGTGATATCTTGAGGGTTTGCTGTGCTACCAGTGATGTTTGCTTTAATAGTATTTGTTGGCATTGTGTTTAATTTAGTATTAGTAACCCCGTTATCTGCAACACTAAACACACTTCCTGTTAAAGATAAACCAGCTCCAGCTTGATATAACCCAGAAGGTATAGGAATACTCCAAGTTACTGAAGTTGGCACAACATCACCTGAAGCAGGACTAATGCTAACTAAATAAGTCCAACTATTTGAAAAAGTACCTTTTACAATTTCTGTCCACGCACCGAGCAACTTATTAACCTTTGCACTATCAGGTGCAATAGTCCATTCACCAGAATGCACGTTATAAATTAAATTTTCTGCGGGATTGGTTTGATTTGTTAAAATTACTCTATCGTTATCTACACAAGTATAATCTCCTTGAGTTGGCAATCCTGATAATGTTTGATTAGTATCAAAGTAAAGTGACACGGGAGGTAACCCGTTTGTGCCGTTTGCCACACTAATTATAAGATTATAAGTGCTTAAAGCGTCTGCAATTTCAGTAGGTAACGGATTAGAATAAGGAAGAGAATTATTAATATTAAAACCCGAATCTTTTAATGTTCCTGTGCTAGTTGTAGTAACAATATTATTATTAACAGCAGGTGATAGAGGTTTTAAAGCGTTGTCAATTTGTCCTTGTAATTTGTTTACGCTTGTATTTATAGAATCATTGTCACTTACAATAGCATTTGTTGGTACAACTGTGCCAACTGTAGTTTGGCTTGCATCAACTGCTGGTACTTTAGCATTACTATCTAGTTGTAATATTTGGTTAGCTGATGTACCTGTGTTTACGTATAAAACTTCGTTACCGTATTTAATTGTTATATTGTCTGGATACTCGCCTAAAAAACTCCAATACTGACCTTCAACCCCACCAACAGTTAAAATATTATATATTCCCGCCGTTTGTATTTGTCCACCTGTTTGAGTAGTTTGGTTTACTGCGGCATAACTACGTAATTCAACAGTAGTAGGGTCTGGCAAATCTGCATATTCGTCATAAGAAGGTATTTTGTCAGCTGATAAATCAACTGTTAAAGCTTTTGTTGTTGGATTAAATGACGATGCGCCATTTTGAGTAACTGTATTATCAGTAGATGTTACTTCAATTGATGTAGCTCCATCCCCACCACCGTTACTATTTAATAAATTAGGATATGGTAATATTTTTGGGTAAGCAGTAGCCATTTTAGTTCCCCCTATCTAATTGTATACTTATGTAATTACAACCAGTAACTTCAGCTGGGGTTACTTTAATTTGCGAGATAACTCCGCCCGTATACACTATATTATCACCAGTTACTAAATTTAATACACCTGCACTGTCCTGTATATCCGCCCAAGCTGAATCAGGGTTAGGTCGAACTTGTACAGTTATTGTGCCTGACATTCCACTAATTACTGGCGTAATTGGCACAATTTGACCGTTTGATAATGTTTGTATTGCGTCATAATAAGTCAAAGTTATTTGTGCTTCAGCAGGGTTATTAATCATGCTAGCAGGATTAAGAGTGCTAATACTAGTAGGGTTAATAAATGCACCCGTTTTATCAATTAAAAAATACATTGCTCTCATTGCTTACTCCTTTAGTTTATATCGTGTTTGGATTTTACCATCATCATCGACATATATTTCTTTTTTATCTTTTAGTGCTTGTAAGTACATGTTGTGCTTGTCTTGTGTAATTTGTAAATATAAAAAAATTCCATCTTTTGATTTTTCAGGTACATTTTTATCTGCTGTTAATAAACCATTAAATATTAAATTTTTAAATATTACATAATAACCTAATCCTGTTTTCAATTTAAATTCCTTTTTATTATATTATAGCACTAGCAGCAAACACGATACTAAAAGAATAATTTATGGCGTCTCCAAGCGTAATGTCTTGATTCCATCTAACAGATACTGTTAAATTATTACCACTAAAACTACAAATATCATTAGTAAAAGCTAAAGTATCACCAACTATACCTCCCGCACCAACAGTACCCTCTGCGCCACCTGTTACTGTAACTATTGATGAAAAATCTATAATAACAGGTGTTATATGAGTACCATTTGATGCCACAGCAGTTTGCCCAGAACAGCTACATATCCATATCATTGCTGTAGGATCATAAACCGCTTGTACTCTTAAAGATGTACCCCCAGAACTTATTTGTCTATATTTTGGCGCCTGAGAAATAGGCGTTAATTCTGACACATAAGCAAATGTATTTGCTGGGTCTAATATTTCTGTTGCTGTACCGTTGTGAAATGGTCTATATCCATATTGATTTACAACAGCTGTATTAATAGTTTCACCATCTGGCTCAGTAACATATAAAACACTGCTTTCAAAACCTGTAACCATTCCTGATAATTTGCCATCATTACTTAAAGTTTTAATATTATTTACAGAATTAGCAATTCTACCACCAATGGTTACATCTCCAGTTGTTGGATTGTTTTGAATGTCTGGGAATGATGCATTATTAACGTCTATCCAATTAATTCCATCATTAATATAACTGGGAGTAGTAACAAAATTAGCAGTATTATTTGCAACTAATGAACGTTGAAATGTGCTATTGCTGGCACACCATAAAATATTATCAAGTGCATACCCATTATTTGCATCAGAAAACGCTTGATTAAATGTAAATTGACCCCCTGAATTTAACCATAACAATAATGAAGTATATAACCTTAATACGCCGTTCATTTCATTTTGTTGAACCTCTGTACCAATTGGCAATGGGGTAGCTTGAGAGTCGGGGAATCCTGTTTCTTGATTCGCAACAAGACTATCCGCCCCAACAGGTGGAGCAACTTGTGTACCTGTATTGCAAAACGGTTTAATAATCGGATTTGGTGCCGTTAATGACATTATTTACCCTTTATAAAAGTATAATATTTTTACGTACACAAGCTGGTACAGCAAGACAGTCCGTATTTTTAAATAAATTAATCTCGTAAGGCTCTAAAGCATAAGGGAAAGTATAAGTTATTTCCATTTGATTAGTAGTAGTAACATACGGTATTCCAACCGAACCTTGGAATGTTGCATATTCTTGGATAATGTTATTTAAATCAGCTAATGAATTATTTGTAGTGTATTTTCTGTATATTAAAAGTAATAACGCTCTATATTGCGTATCATTTAATGAAATTGTAGGCTGATAGCTTTTGTTAAAAAAATTACCATGCCCAAAATTTTGAGGATAACCTTCAGTATCAGTTGGCTTAACTCCATTTGCAAACCCAAATACTTTTGGATATGCTAACCCAGAAAAAATTACCCTTGGTTGGTTTAAAATTATACCCCAATTATCTAATCCTGCCGTTGATGCTGTTTTAATATCCAAATAATCGTTTGTAAAATCTACATCTTTAAACAGCATTGCATTTGCTGTTGCTTGTACAAAATTAACAAACTTAAGTGCTGTATTTTGATATTGTAAATATATAGGGTAATTAAGCATAATTTATTGCCACATCGGTATCTAAAATACTTCCGCCCACACTGTCACTAATTGGCATGGTATAATCTATTAAATTCAATAACGTTCCTACATTAAATGTTAAACTTACGATTGGGATTATACCATTATTCATAAGTAAAAAAGTAAACTCAGTAGAATCAATATACCTGCCAATTCTGTTAAAATCAAAATTAGTATTTATTATATTTGCAATTACTGTAGTTAAATTTGGTGGATAAACCGCACCTAATCTTAACGTAATATTTAACCCCAAAGCTTTTTGTACAGCGATTTGCCACGTTGCTGTAAATGTTCCAGGAGAATTAGGTACTGGTATAGTAAAAGATTTATTCCCACTCATTCCTCCGCCACCACTTAATCGATTAAATATCATTGTAGCAATTTGCAAATCAGAACCCCCGCCATCTAATATAACCATTACAGAATGGGGATTAATTGTTAACCCGTCTTCTACAATTTGCGCATTAGTATTATTAGACGCAACGTAAGAGCTGATCGGATTAAGAGCCGAAGCACCCGCTACTAATGAAGGAATTGAGCCAGAACTTGCAAACGCTAATTGTGATATTCTAGTATTTCTTAATTGTGCATCAGATTGCTCTGTAGTCCCTACATTGCCAGTTGTGGGATTGTTGACAGTGTCCCAGCCATTTATCGCCGTTATAATTGTAGTTATTGTATTTGCGGTTACTGTTATAATCCCTGCTGTTTGTGCAGTAACCGTTCCTGTAACGCTACCACTTAATCCAATTGTTAAGTTACTATCAACTAAAAATATATCACTGTTAGAATTGGCAACTTGACTTCCAGCAGTTATTGTTACTCCAGTTAATCCAGTAAATATACATGTCGCTGTGGAGTTTATTGCTTTTATTCTTTCAATATCTAAATTAGCACATATTGCATCAAGTTGCAAACCTGCAGCAATATTTGGATCTAATGAGCTAATAGTTTCAGCTTGGTCGCTTTCTCTTTGTGTAATCGCAATTGCAATATTTTGAACTAATTGCCCGTTTGGGCTAGAAGGTTCTAAATTTACATTAATACCATACGCACCAATTAAAATAGCTTGTGCTTCTGCAATTGCTGTTGCAGAGGGTGTTATTTGAAAACCTTGGTTAGATAACAACTTTCACCTCCTGGGAATTTTTACTATCTGTAGTTAAAAATACTAAATTAATTATTACACTGCGTTCTTTATCATTAAAAATATAATCTATGGACACTATACTAGCTACGTATGGTAAAGCTAATACTTCTTGTTCTACATAAGTATTAACAAGCAATCGGTTAAACCTTTCGCCTAGAATATTATACCACGGAACGCCTGTCGTTGTATTAAATTGATATTCACCTAGCCATAATTGTAACGCATTTGATACCGTTTGTGATACAGATTCAACCCCTGTTATTATTGTAATATTACCCGAAGAATCTAAATAAGAATCACCTGTTGCATCTAATGCAAAAGTAGGTTGGCTAATCATTGCGCACCTCCAGAATTACCTGTTACCGTTCCAGCAGAATTACTATAAGTACCTGCGCCATGTTGATGTGTTGCAAAATCAATTCCGCCAATTGTAGCAGTCGCACTTGTTAATGCCCCACTAATAATAACATTGCCATTCAAATTAATTGTTGGTGATTCTATAGTTGTTTGCCCTGTTGCTGTAATATTTGCATTTACAGCATTAGCTATTATATCACCAGTGCACGTTATATTAGCTGTATTGCAACTAGCAGTTAAATTACCAGTTGTATTTATTGTTATTGGCTTATTTTTAGCTTCAATCGTTATACCGTCTTCTAGTATACTTATAAATATTTCTGGGTCATTATTAGACCAGTGGGCTAAAACTATTGCATCAGCTAAATTATGAAATCTTACTAATGCAGGTGTACTTCTTTTGCCAGTTCTTTTTGTTGTATCTATTTGTCGTTGACAAAACCCTATAATTACATTATCGCCAATTTTATAATGTGTTATTAACCCTGCATTACCGCCTCTCATAGCGCCAAACGGAACGTCACGAATTACGGGGGGCATAATTGGATTGTTTTTACTATCAACGCCGTTTATTAAAGATTGCACAGTTAATTGTTTTGTATTGTTATTTACTTCTATTACTTCACCAAGAATTATTGTATTAATATTCTGCAATAATTTTGTTTTATAAAATTCTAATGCATCAGTCAAAGATGCATCATCAGTCAAGTTTCTTGAGGCGTTAAATGTTTGAACCATTATTGAACCTCATCATTAATTAAATTATTATAACTAGTTCTTATATCTGTGTACCAATTTTCGTGTCTATTATTTAAACTACTATTCATGTCATACACATACCATTGTCCTGTTGATTTAGGGATTGGCACAGTAGTTGTTAATTTAATATATTGCCCTAGTTGCAATACAGGGTTATATCTAATTCTAAATTTAACTCCCCAGGCATCAATGGTAGGGTATGAGATCAATCCGCTTGCTGAATTTATATTTAATATTTCATTATTTAATGATTTGCCGTTCGGTGCTATTTTTAAACTGTTATTGTCAATAACACACATTGTATTAGTTTGTTTTGCTAATTGTTGAATTTGTGATATAGAGCTACCTGTTAATATTAAATTGTTTACTTGTCCTGTTACTCCATTATTTATAAATGAATAACCTAAATTAGATGCATATTTTTTAAACACATCTGCTATATTTTCTGAACCACTAGCATTATACGGAGTTACGTTATCAATTGCTTGCTGGTAAGTAGCTTGGCATTCAAAATACATCGGGCGGTTTGGGTCGGCAAATTCAGCCCACGCTTTAATTATATAACCACTAAAACATAAAGAAGGAGTTGATCCTGCGTATTGTGCGTATAATTCTATCTTATTTGCTTCATAAATTAATGGTGCATAACCTAGTGTTGACAATGCTGCTATATCGCTTTTATTCATTCCATAAATAATAATACTAGCTTCTTGTGTAAAGTTATTATTTAATGTTTTATGCACTGTTGCGTTTATAGTTAAATTATTTACTATTTTAACATTATTCCCTTGATTAAATGTGCCAGATTGTAGAATTAATTTACATTGTAACTCTCTAGTAAATAATTGGCTTGGGTTTGTTATATTAGCCATTTATTTCATCTTGTGTATAATATATCAATTGTTGAGTAATTCCAAACAATTTATAATCTGGGTTAATATCAATATTGCCATTAGTATTTAACATTGCAAAATTACCATTAAACACAGATTGTAAATAAGGATAAGGCAATACCCCTGTTAATGTCAATTTTCTACCTAAAATAATTGGGTTATTATTTAAAAATAAATCCATATAAACATAATTATTTGCGCCCTTAGTCCATAAATTAATGGTACAATTTTGTTGATTAACTACAACGTTTAACGATTGGTTAGGTATAGCTTGAGTTGGTATTATTTGTGCCATTATAAACCAATCTTTCCGTTTTTAAATTTAGATAATATACTTTCATCTTTGGTTGGTTGTACTTGTCCAGCATTTGCCTGTGGCGTATCTTGTGGATTAGCAACGTTTTGTTGTTGAGTATATTCAGTATTTGTTAATCTAATTTCTTGAAATGTCATAACTGCGCGTAATTCTAATTGTTCGGGTGTATTATCCCACGTTAAATTAAATAACGAAAAATTCTTATGAATTACCCCATATTGATACCATTGCGAGTCGCGAGTTTGTGAGTTTTCTGCCATAGGTTGCAAAATAATAAACACCAACCTATCAGATTTGTTTAACTCTATTAATTTACTTCTAACTTGTCCTACAGTGATTGTGCTACTTTGCGTGTTATTTATAGATTTTATACCAGTGATATTTACTATTTCTGGTGTATTTTGTTTGCTATCACTGCTAAAACTTCCATTTTCTAATGGCTCAAACGCTATCCCATTTTGATTATTATACGTGTTTTCAATATAGGTGTCAAATTCTATTAATAATTCACCAGTTAATGCATCATATATCATTGGATCACTCCATTATCTGTATTAGTAACCAATGAATTTAGGGCTTTTTGCATATGACCTTTAACATGGTGACTAATATCACTAGCGTTTGTATTATGAGCATGAATGTTTACATCACCCATTGATACAGATTTGCTTTGATAAGTTTTATTTGCATTACTAATTAAAGAGCCAGCGGTTTGATTTTTAAATGAGGGGTTGGCTTTTATTGCACTAGCACTTAATAATGAAGAAAGTGGAGTACTTTTACTTGCGGACAATACTTTTTCACTTCCAGATACCCCCAACATTTCACCCAGATATAATTCAGCACCTGTTGGCTTTCTGCCTAGGAATTTTGTTAATGCATCATTAGTACGTTTTAAATTTAAAATACCAGCTTTTGCATTTACAGTAGGGTCATTTTTATTTAAAAAATCTGCTACTCCACTTTCTTTAGCAGTTGAGTTAGTAAGTTGAAATAATCCACTTGCTGTACTTCCTTTAGCTTTTGCATTTGGATTAAGGTTACTTTCAATATTTGCTATGGTTAACGCTTTTTCTTTATCAAAACCTAACGCATCTGCAATGCCAGATATAGTACCAGCTATAGCACTTTTTGTAGCATCATAAGTTTTAGCTATTCCACTTTTAGCACTGTCAACGCCACCGCTAAATGTGTCTTTTACTTTACCATAAACATTACTTGCTTTGTCTGCGAATCTGTCCATCGCTTTGGTTACATCGTCCCAGTGGGTAATTAATCCAACCAATGCCGTTGAAATTAAAGTAATAGCCAACCCGATTGGTGTCATACTTACCGCTAACATAGCTATTCTAACTGCTTGAAATGCTATTACTAAACCACCTAATACTTTTGCCAGTGTGGTTAATCCCTCTTTGTGTTCAGATATAAACTTACGCATGCCAGCGGTTACATCGGCTATTTTTTGATAATATTCTCCAAACGCTGATGTACCCCCGTGTAACCAAACAATTAAATCTTGTATAACCAATGCTATACCAGCTATAACAGCACCAATACCTAATAAAGGAGCCATAGACACCATTAGACGCAAAAATGCAGGCGCTAGTATAGTTGTTACCACTGTTGCTATTGCGATCAATCCTGATTGGATTAAATAGGGATTATTTTTAAGGAATAGCAAAGATTTTTCTAAATAATGCGTAAATACTTTTAGTACAGGCAAAAGCATAGTTGATATTGTATTAGTAGTAGATTGCCAAACTAATTGCAAATCATACATTGCATTACGAAATTTTAGAGTTGATTCGATATTGCTATCTTTAATGTCTCCTAATTCTTTCATGTGCTGTACTAAGTCCACCGCTTCTTTATTACCACTTGCTAATAGTCTAATAGTTGCAGGGTCTAATCCTAATTGTTCACCTAATTTTAATTGCCATGTTTTAGGTAAATTTTTAAATTTATCACCCAACTCACCTAAAACTTGGACAGCGTTTTTTATATGACCTGTAGAATCTTTTAAATTAATACCTAATCTTGCAAAGGCTAATTGTCCAGGAGCACCAAAGTTAGTTTGTAATTCTCGTATTTTAGAAGATAAATTAGATATTGAAGTATAAAATTGTTCAGCAGTACCGCCATTACGTTTAACTGCTTCGCCCCATGCGTTTAGATTATCTTTGCTGATATTTGTAACATATGATAAATTATCTAATTTAGTTGAAAGTTCCATACTGCTTTCAACTGCATTTTTTAAAAAATCAATAGAAGCAATGGTTGTAAAAGCTTTAACAATACTTTGTGTTAAATTTTGTACAATTCCATTAATTTTATCTGCTGAATTTTTTGCGTTTGCTTCATCAAATAAAATTGATATTAAAAAACTATCTAAATTCAATTAACACCTGCTTCATCTTTTAATCTTTGAATTTCATTATGTGAATATTCATTATAATTATTAATAAGAATATTTTCAAACAAATCCAATGCTTCTTCATAATAATACATATTTCGCAATTCATACAAAGTTGCTAGTTTATGTGTAATGATTGTAGAAAAAATAGGCAATAAGTTTTTATGTCCGATACAGTATGAAGAATCAACATAAAAATATGGTATGTCTATTTTTTCACGAGTTACAAAAAACCTAAATTTATCTTTACTAATTCGGTTAATAATTTAAGGATAGGTTTAAATCCTGATAGTTCATTATTAAGTTCGTCAATAGTAGCTGTAATAATATAACTTTGACCTTTGTCAATTTTAACATTTTTAAGTAATTCTGTCAATAGCCAATCCCTATCATTATCACTTAGCGCCGCGATAGCTCCTTTTATTGCGTCAAGTATTAAAGCAAAAGTATTAACATCTGCTTTAGATTTTACATTTTCAACTTCTTTACCGGTTTGAAATACGTTATGTAATACTTGCTCTACTTGTGCATTATTAGTTAAACTACCTTTTGATACTATACCAATAATTCTAAGAATTAAGTTAAATTGTTCAAAGGGTGCTAATCTAATTGCAATAAAATTTAGCGTTTTTTCATTGTCTTGAATACTGAATTTAAATTCTTTTTGCATATTTTTATACTGCCTTAAATTAATTGAATTATTTCATTAACGATCGCACCTAATCCCGCATAATTAGGTAGTAGCGAAGACCACTTTATAGTGATTGGTTTTTGTTCTTCAGATGCTTCTACACCTTTGGGCGCACTCTCAATACTAAAATCAACATATGTAAATACTTTTGCGGAAGTAGGGAATAAAACAGTTAGCACTCCATTGATTGGCAATCCGCTTAAATATACCGCTTGTTGAATTGTATAAATTTTTAACAATGAGGGTGAATCTGGGAAAAACGAAAAAGAACCCTGAATATGTTTTGCTACCACTGAACGATTAAGGGCTCCATCGTTACCCATTGTTGTTTTTACAATTTCAACATCAGGTATAGCTAATATATTTTCATTAGAGAACCCACCCAGCGTCAATGTTCCAGTAATTGCTGATGTAAATTGAATTACTGCATTTTTACTTGTTGCTAAAAGCGTCATTTTTTAAGCTCCTAAAATTAATAGAACGTTGTTGTGTTAATCGGCACATATTGAATCGCACTGCCTTTAGCATATAGTATAGACCAAACTGAACTTTGTCTTGTTTGTCTCACATCTTGAGTAGCTAATGTATTTAAAATTATATAACCATTGTTAGTCAATTCTTGAACATTTGCACCATACGTTGTTTTAATTTCGGCAGCGGTTATACTATCGTAAGTAAGACCTTTAGCTATAACATTGCTTATAATTGCTGATTCACAAGCTTGTGTTAACCCTGTTCTAATTAATGTTTGCCCGTCTGGGTCGTTAGCTATTTCGCCTAAAGCTAAAAATTCACGCATCAAATTAGTTTGTGATTGTATAGCTATCCAAATTTGACCGACTAAATTATCAATATAAGACCATTTGCCACTTGTGTAGCCGCCATAAAAGAAATTAACAACAGTAGTAGTACCGCTTAATCCAACTGCACCATAATAATTGATTTTTTTAGCATCAAGAATATCTGCTATATTTTTACTAGTAACAGATGGTAACAATCCTGCTTGTGATTTAAACGCTAATGTGATTGCTGAATTAGGCTGAGTTAAGTCAATAGATGCAAATACACCTGCTGAGGCGGCCGCTCTATCAGCTGTATTATATAATACTTCATCAAATATGGAAGTGTTATTTAATTGTGCTTGAGTAATCAAGTACCAAATACTTGTTACATCTGTTGCCGATTGCAAAGCTATCTCATTACTCCAGCAATTAAAATTATAAGCATCACCCGCATCATTTACCCATTGTGCAACTTCTAAATTAATTACATCAGTTAACAAACCGCCCATTGTGTCATTAAAAAACAAAGTAAATTGGTCAGTAAAATTAGCAGATAAATTATTTAAATTAGTTGTTGTGCTTAATGCATCTGAGCCTTGAGATAAAACTGCATTAGTTTCTAATGTAAATTGCAACACAGTAGCTAATCCCGTAACTAAATTTGTAGAAGTAAAATAATTCATTGTAGAGGTGCTACCAGTTGCAGGAATACTAGCTACAAATTTGTTATTTACACCATCATACGTAATAGTAAAATTTTTACCTGTTGCGTCTAATGCTGTATTAGCTGTAATAATAGCTGTTGTTAGCAACGTTGCAACGTTTGATAAACTAGTTGCGCCCGATAAATCAATTGCAGTAGTAGGATAAGTTGTTCCATCTACACTAACAGTTAAGTCACCTGCTGTTATTGCTTGTAAAGCTACTAGCAATGTTGATGTATTTTTATTTATGCCTGAATATAAATAAGGGGCTATCGCGGATATAATCCATTTGCCAAAATAAATATATGGCGGTATTAAATTTACACCAGTTTTAGAAGCAAAATACTTACTTGCAACCGTATATTCAGTTGAAGAATTGCCAAAATATTCGCCTACTTTTGCTAATGTGGTAAATTTTTGTATCGGATCTGTAGTAGGAATTGTAGGGCTTGAAGTTAAAGATATACCAGCAAATACTTTTTTGCCACTTAGTGCATTATTTATATTACTAGTAACTGGGATATAATTACTAACTGGGATTGTTGAAGTCATTATGTGTACTCCTTAAAATTAATTGCCACATCGGCTAACGCTAAACCAGTTGAGGCTATGGTTATTTTTGTATTTGATAATAAACTAAATAAAAT
>Ga0315909_10005667_pt1 | contig 14236 bp, 21 predicted proteins | sample LakEriMetagenome_11_FD_203527 | JGI IMG/M metagenome (GOLD analysis project Ga0315909, IMG submission 203527) | Freshwater fungal communities from buoy surface, Lake Erie, Ohio, United States - Buoy 2 MA125 | ecosystem: Environmental > Aquatic > Freshwater > Lake | place: USA: Lake Erie, Ohio...
TAACCTATTGCTTTATATCTAAAAGAGATATATAATAGCACATATACAAACACACAGGAGAAACATATATGTTCGGACCAGACTTCATGATCGATAGCTTTCAAGGCATTAAACGTGCCCTTACAAACCAAGTTATCAAAGACCCCACACTAAACAAAGCCGCAAACGATTTTATCGATGCGCAGACAGCTTTCGGCAAAATGTTAGCACATAATACTGTTGACGTAGCTAAGTATTCAATGGACGCCTTTACTAAGTGCTGGTTTCCAAAGAAGGGCTAAACCACCTAACGGTTTAAGACATACACACATACAAGGAGAATAATATGTCATTTGAAACACCAAAATTACCAGAAGTTAAATTTAACAAAAACGGCTACGAAATCCGTACAGACATTTTAGCAATGGCTAAGGATCTTGTCCAAGGCGAATACTCTATGAAGTTTCAAGGTTGGGAAATGTCAACTAAGCGTGACGAAAAGACCGGCCAGATTGTTAGCACAGTTGAAATGCCTACATATCCAGGCCTTGACAAAGTATTAGAGACAGCTGAAAAGATGTACGCTTTTGTTAATACCGGCGCTAAGAAGTAAATATTATATTAGAGACAGCTATCCCGCATAGCGGTAATATACATTATTGTTACGAAATGAAAAAGGACTCTTCGGAGTCCTTTTTCTATATTGTTTTTTCAGTGTACTCTGCCTTAGACCAGCCTAACAAGTATTTGGCTTTCCAGTTGTTTTGATCAAAGCCAGTTAATCCTTGCCATTGATTACGCAACTCATATATTCGGTTAGCTGCATCTTGCCAGTTAGTATGTCTAACTCGATAGTCAAAGTTCAGCATATTGTTAGTAAACGTATCGTAGTCCCTACTATCGTATTCTATGTGCAAAACTTCAAATACTTCACTATTAATAACAGCATCTAAAGCAAAATCAAACCCCCACTTAGGACGGGTTTTAATTAATAAGTCTGCTCTAGGATGTACTGTCTTTAATTTCTTTAACTGTTCTAGTGCTGCTTGATCAAAGTTAGATCTACACAGAAACATACAATGATCTAATATTAAATTATCAGATTTGTTTTCTAGTTTAAACCAAGTTTGCTGCCAGCAGGTATGATTGAGTATAGGATCATTTATAGGATAGCTCATAGCACGATAAAACTTTTGCTCAGCGCGACAAAGTTCAAATCCGTCTTTATCGTAATATGCAAAATCCTGTTCATCTAACTCGTTAACAGGTCGAGTACAACTAGGATTTGATATTAAATGAACATCAAACCTTTTAAACATTTTACTGTGTTCTATCTTTGTTGTCTACGGCGCCACCTGTGACCCACGCTGTACACGATCGATCTCCGGCACATTTAAAATGTAGGAAGTTACAATAGCCTAGATCTGCTCGGTGTATAGTTGCCATAGCATCAGCATCTTTCTCATCGCCTTTAATACCATCCTCGATACAAGCCCACATCTTGTCTGATACATCGAAAGCTGCACAGTTTCCGCACTTCATAGTCTTAGCAGTTTTTTCTGTAATGCCCCAACGTTTGGCAGCATCCTTCCAGTATGATTCTGGTTCATCTGGATTAGCAGGCCCGTAATGATATTCGTCTATAGCCTTCTGGCGATTCTTTAAGTTGACGTCTATGTCGTGTGTTGCGATAGGACAGCCCTTGTTGGCTGCTTCTACGATGTTAATATATTTTCTGTACATCATCTCTGTTCAATCCAAGTCATTGTGGCCACAGCATTCTTGTTGGCGTTTTTGGCAGCGATGGCCAAAGTCAAGGTGTCGCTGACTGTGCCCATACTACTTCGCCCAATTTGATAAACTGTGTCAGTGTCCACTCTAATCTGTGAGGCTCCTCCGCCTGCTGTAATGATACCTGCTGACAGTTCAATACCGTCTGTGATAGCACCTGTTGAAGTATAGTTATACTGTGTAAAAGCATTGGGATCTGGATGATCTACCCACGTGCCATTCACTGTGGCGTTGCGAATCAGTTTGAAATAAATGTCAGTGTTATCCACTGTACCTGCTTGGAAGTAGGTAGGTATAACAATGCCTGTCAATGCTGTGCTTTTTATTCTAATACTGACTACGGGATAAAAAGTATTGGACAAAGGCATGTTGACGCCAGTCAACGGTGTTAGAATACTTTCAGCGATGCCTAGTTTTTCAACACTACCTTCGGCTAAGATACTATTACTACCTTGCCATAGATAGTGTGTGCCTGCTACACCTGTGAGATTTTCTATCTCCAGTCTGATGGGCAAGAATGGAGTTTTCGCCCAAGGACTCTGTAGTCTATTACCGTGGTTAAAGGTGTGTATAACTCTGGGCAAGCCGTTCATCACAAACATAAAGGATACCTGTCCAGCACCATACCATTCGTAGTCCATCATGACTAACTGCTGTGCTTGAGGATCTGCTGTGAGACCACTGGGACCGTTACCATCTAGTTTATCGCCGTTCCAGTCTTTGCGATAGATTCTTTCCACTGTGGGTGTAGCACCATCACTGTTGATAATCACACAGGCATACTGTGACTCTCCTGTGTCAGGGTCAACAGTTCCACAGTCTTCAAAGAAAAATCCATCAGTGCCATCAAACATACCAAACCTACGACGAATGCCAGTTGTTGGTGTGGCTAATCTAACAGCGAATGCCACACTCTGTGTACGACCTGGAGTATAACGTTGAACGTTGCAAGTCTGTCGTATGACTTTAGATCCCGTTTGATTGGTTACCTGCATACGTATTTGACTGAATGAAGTGTCAAATACTGCGGAAGCACCGTTGACTGCGCTCTCGTCCCACACATCAGTTTCTTTACCATACTGGAATGTGTTAAAGAATATAGTTTGCTGTGTCTGAACTTTGAGACGACCCTTGCTGTCTATACTAGAACTGACTCCGGAACCTTCGCCTGAACCTACTAGGTTAACGTTGGCACGAAGCACAGGTTGGCCAATGGCATTGTACTCCATAGTTTTATGGAGGTCATTGAGGTTAGGTTCTGAACTGTGGTCGTAGTTAGTAGAGTTTACTGTACGACCGTTAACATCTATTGTCATTGATTAGAATCCGTTGGTTGCTGAGTTATGAAATATTCTACCTGTCCATGTGGATGTTTTGGTAATAGTAGGTGTAGAGTAACTCACAACCATTGTGCCAGGTCCAGTGTTATTACCGAACATGATCCTAATTGGATAATAGACATTTTGTGTTAGGCTGATAGTGCCACTTTGTTCAGTGGTACCATGTAGGCCTCCGTTTTGCACCACAGCGTTGGTATGAGTATATCCTTCAATAGCATTGGGGCCTATCCACATGTAACTGGCATCGTCTGTGCTGGTGAAAAAGGTATATGTTTCTGTTGTCGGAGCAAGGAAATAACCTATCAACAGAATAGAATTGTATTGAGGCTGTGAGGTGATATTCAATGTGACCAAAGTGCCCTGTGTTTCAGTCACAGGTGCAACCACAGGATTGTCAAAGAACTCTAGATCATCATTTGTTGGTGTAAAGTCGAGGCCAAAATAACCGTTAGCATTAGTAGTTCCAACTCTGTTGTAGAAATAAATGTCCGGATCAAATGTGATGCCGGCAATGTTTATCCAGGGACGCCCTTGAACTAATCCGCCTGTGTTGGGATTGTCAACAATAGAATTATTAGAATATTTTGTGGGTAGGGCATCTATATCGTACGTATTATTCACACGATAATAAGGCTGAGTTATGTCGCCGTCTGCTTGTCTTTTAGTCTGTGCTAAATCAAGTTTAGCTTTTTGTCTAAGTTCTCGAGTCGCTAGTGTTGATATTCCGTTTGCTGACATCTTACATCTCCTGCTGATTTGGATACATGCTAGGATCTTTTACACGAATATCGTGTGGATGTTTTGGACCATTTAGGCCGCCGCCTGCATCTACAGTAACAGCAGTAATATCTGCTACCTTTTCGTTAGGACTGTTAGCTAACACACTCATCTCACCGTCCTTAGGCATTATACCTGCTATTTGTTTAAAACGATCAATATCATCGTCTGTGTACCCTATGGGCTCATCTGATAGTGTATTGTCACCGTCTACTTGATCAATAATGTCTAAAACTGCTCTGATAATTTCGTGTGCTCTCATATTTTTAATTCCCAGTTTAATATTTAGCGTTAAATAACAGACTATGATTAACAAACAACCTTTCGAAACTCTAATTGCAGAACTTAAAGCCAACGGCAAATATCGTGTTTTCAACGACATTGTTAGGGAAAACGGTAAATTCCCGCAGGCCATTTGGTATGGTCCGTATGCAATAAAAAACATTGTTAACTGGTGTAGTAACGATTATCTAGGCATGGGTCAACACAAGGTCGTTATAGATGCTATGCACACAGCTTTAGACCACACTGGTACCGGATCTGGTGGAACTCGCAACATAGGTGGTACTAGCCATTATCATGTAGCTTTAGAATACGAACTTGCAACATTACATAAAAAATCTAAAGCATTGTTATTTTCAAGCGCATATGTTGCCAACGAATGGACACTGATTGCTCTAGCTAAGATTATACCTAACATTGAATATATTAGCGACTCAAATAATCATAATAGTATTATTGTTGGTATACAACATAGTCGTGCTCCTAAGAGTGTGTTTAGACACAACGACATGCAAATGCTTGAAGAAATGTTACAAGCTAGTAGAGAAGCAGGAAATCAGCCTTGCATTGTATTTGAAAGTGTTTACTCGATGGACGGTGATGTTGGTCCTATTAGAAACATTTGCGATCTTGCTGACAAATACGGTGCTATCACCTACATTGACGAAGTACATGCAGTTGGTTTGTACGGAGAACACGGCGCTGGAAAAATTGAACAATATGGATTACAAGACAGGGTTGACATAGTTAACGGAACCTTAGGAAAAGCGTTCGGAGTGCAGGGCGGTTACATAGCTGCCGATAGTGTTGTTGTTGATGCTATTCGAAGTATTGCTGCTGGTTTTATCTTTACTACTAGCATGAGTCCTGTTACTTGTGCAGGAGCTCTTGCCGCAGTCAAATATCTTAAAAATCATAATGAGCTGAGAGAACAACATCAAGAACGAGCACTAAAACTTAAACATCGTTTAATTAAAAACGGTCTACCATTAATGGATTGCTCAACTACACACATTGTTCCGGTACTAGTTGGAGATGCTAAACGATGTAAAGCTATGAGTGATTATCTATTAATGGAACATGGTATCTATGTACAGCCCATTAACTACCCAACAGTAGATGTGGGAACGGAGCGGTTACGTTTTGCACCTACTCCGTTACACGATGATGGTATGATTGAAGATCTAGTTAATGCGCTAAAGCTAGCTTTTAACACATGCTAAGTACCTGCGTCACACCAAACACCAGTGCTGCCCTAAGTTGCAAGTCAGCACCAGCAGCTTCTAACTTCTCAGTGTTGATCAAATCTTCAAGCAAAGCACGAGCTTCGTCAGGTGTGATTTGATTGTTCTGCAAAGCTTCTGCAATGGTCAATGCATATTGAGCACGTTCAGCTGCCCAAGGTTGTCCTGAGTTGATAACTTCGTGTAATACGTTGCTCATTTACTTTACTCCTAACTTTTCTAACTTACTAATATAGTTGGCCATCAAGTGATCAAACACTCCAATAAATTTTTGTCCTTTTGCTCTAGCTTTCATTCTACTGCGAGCCATGTCTTTTACTCGTTGCCACGGAGTTAGATCTCTAAACTCTCCGTAGTAGTTCATATACACATGTGTGCCGTGATGATCAAAGCCCATGGCTCTAAATGGAACTTTGGTTACATCATCGCAGTTGTTCTGTACTCTATAATGTTCAACAGCTAGGCTCTTAACAAACTCAGTGTTGCCAACTCTAGGCGATCCAAAGGTTATCAATGCAATTACACGATCCTGCATACGACTGGCAGCAATGGTAGCCATGGCAGCACCTAAACTGTGTCCTGTTACGTATAGGTTACCTGGATTAGCTGCAAGTGCTGCAGAGATACTGGGCCATAACTTGTTGATCTCACCTTTGAAGCCTACGTGTACTTTGCCACCACAGGCTTCCAGATTCTTACCAGCTTTCAAGTCTGCCAGCACATCTGACTTTTGTGTTACTTCGGTGCCTCTAAACGACAGCACTGTAATAGTACCGTTAGTCAACAAGTATGCCTGTGCGCCATCAATATCAAAGAACTGGACAATGGTATAGCCTAGTGCTTTAAACTTAGCCTTAGAGTCTTTAGGGTTATCATAGGTAGTTGCCGCCAGTTTGGCAAACTCTAGTAGTAGTTCTGTTTTCATTAGAATCTTCCTTGTACTGTTTTAGCAATGATGTCAGCCTGTTGAATCATTAGCTTACGTTTGATATCACAATAGATAGGACTCACTGGTTGTGGTCTATCTTGAAACTCTTTAACTGTGGCCTGTAGAGTCTTGCCTAAGTGGGCAACATCCTTAGTGCCTTTGCTTTCTGAATATAGTGCAAACCATTGTACTTGGTCAGCAATCGTTTTTAACTGAGCTCGTTGATCACTCTTGCAATCAAAGTTGTGTGTGGCCTGTCTTAGGTCGGTAGTAACCTTAGCTTGATTAACATCCCACTTGCTAGGGATCATGTCAACTATGCTAGCGCAACCTGTTAAGGTTATTAGAGCAGTAATAGCTAGTAGGCGTTTCATTTAGTTGCACCAGCTTTGTTTAGCTTCGCCAAAATACTCACGAGCAAACCCGTTAGCAATTAATCCAGCACGTAGACTCTTACCGTCTAATATAATGTCGCCTAATACACGGCCACCAAACTTATCCCAACCATAAAGAGTTACCTGACGCTTCTGACTAGATGCTACAGCTTGTTTAGTAAAAGCTGACGCCATTTCGCCGCGTTGTGCTTCTGAAGGACACTGAGCACGATGTCCTTTTTCTGGTGTGTCTACACCATAAATTCTAATAGCCAGTTCTGGCTTTAAAGGTGCAGGTAAAAACGGTGCTGCGATAACAACAGTATCTCCGTCACTGACACGAACGATCTGTGCGTCGTAAGTTACACCCTGAGGTTGTTTTTGTGCAAATACCAGTGTGGGAACTAGTAATAAGATTGCTAAAAATTTGTTCATAATAGTCCTTCGTAAAACTACTACTATTTATGATTAAAAACTGTTGTTAAACCAACCAACCTTTTTACCGTCTGCTATACGTTTATCATACGCCTCTACCGAGCTAGGAAAGCGCCATGCCCATATAGCGACCAGTGCCATAAAGATGCCAGTATAGATAACACCACGCATCGGAACACCACTAATGATCATTAAAACTAGACTAACACTCATTGAAGCTAACATAAAGAACTTTAGCTTTAAAGGAAACACACGCTTTTGATTCCAGTTTGTAATAAACGGTCCAAAGGTCTTGTGATTCATAATCCAGGCATGCATACGTGGACTGCTTTTGGCAAAGCAATAGGCAGCAAATACCACAAACGGGCTATATGGCAAGCCTGGAGTAATCACTCCAACGTAGGCCATACCTAAACTTAAAAATCCTAATATCTTCCATAAAAACTTTTTCATGCTAATCCCCAGCTTCCTTGACTTTTACGAGCTTGTAAATCAAATCCGTTTCTACATTGTTGTTTAGGACAAGGTCTAGGTTTTTGATCTAAGCATACAGTTTGCTCAAACACATTACCTAAACAAAGGGTACTCTTACACCAACCTCTCCAAACATCGCCAAAGTTATCTATAACTATTTGATCTACACCAGCCCAACACAAATGTCCATAAAAATTATTTAAATTATGAACACGCTTAAATTCAACTGTGCTTTCTACTTGTTTAGGAACGTTAATATCAATACCGTTTTCTTTGTAGTATTCAGCCCATTGATCTTGTGAATATTTAAGGTAATCGTTATTACCTCTAGTAAAATTTGAATATAATAATTGTAACTGTGCATTATAACCTTGCGATTTGAGTTGGTCATAAGCAGATCGCTGAGACTCCCAAGTCTCTGATGTTGTAGGAATATAAATTTTAGGATTTGTATAAGGTTTAACAAGGTTTACCACTTGTAAGAAATGATTAAAATCTGTACTCGCATGATAGGTTAAAGTTAAATCATATAAATGATGAGCTGTATTATTCCACCAGTTAAGCGATGCTTGTGCATTTGATATTAGTTTGAATTTTATTTTGTCGTTAGTATTTTTTAAAATAATCTGTTGTATAGCATCGCTTTGTGTAGGCTCGCCACCTGAGAACTCTAAACGTACATGTGAAAAAGCCCCGCACTGATCAATTAAATGATCAAATGCAGGGCCTAATCGTTCTATTATAGGAAACGGATTTTCTCCGTTGTATAAATCTTTGTGGCAGTAGCTACATTGTAAATTACAACTATTACCTAGATTCCAATCAATCGTGATAAGATCAGACACCTATATATTCCAGCCATTCGTTATGCCTAATATTAAAAGGCAAACGTTTACGCTTATTAATAAGTTCGTAAAAGTCTGGCTTGTAGGGTTTAAACTTAGGACGGATCTTTTTGTTGTTACCTTTGCTAGCATTACAATTACCACAAGCGGTTACAGTATTTTCAAAGGTAGTCTTACCACCGTGACTACTAGGCAGAACATGATCTAGTGTACATTCTTTTTTAGCCAGTATCTTTTCGCAGTAGGCACAGGTGTAATTGTCTCGTAAGAAAACATTACCCTTGCTGAATCTGATAGAAGTTTTTGGCTTCATGTAATCGTGTAACATTAGGATACTAGGTACGCGAGTTTCCCAACGTGCAGAGTGAACAATCCAATCTTCATGCCATGCTAAAACACTGGCCTTGTCTAAGACCATATATTTGATTGCTTCTTGCCAATTAAGCGTTGACAACGGCAAAAAGCTGACTGGTGCGCCGTCGGCGTTGAGTAGCAGTGTGTCGCTCATTTTTGTTCTTCAGTTGATTAAACATTTACAATTATATACTCAAAAACAATTTTATGCAAGTAAAGAATTGACAAATTCCATGCCAGATTGCTCAATTCCTTGTGTCCATTGTTCCGACTCGTCTAAATTAAACACAAAATCAGTGTTTGGTGTAGCCACTAACCAACTTGTATTATGATTATAAGGCTCTTGACCTTTAATCTCATTTTCCAATTGATCAGGTGCCCAAGCGCATAATCCTAACATCATTCTGTACCATTGCGGTCTATCTCCAGTAGATATTCTAAATAACAAGTCTTGACTAGAACTAATACTAAACTGATTATCAATATTCATAGTATTTGAACAGGCCCATTCTGCACTATGTAAAAGTGTAAGTGCTTTGATGTTAACTGGACCGCCAATATGTAAATGTCCATCTAAATCAGTAGTAACACCAACTTGTTGACAAAATTCAGTTATAGGCATCTTTGATTGTTTATTGAGAACTAGTCCCATACTACCTCTCTCGTGATTCTCTGTAACATAGATTACAGTTTTTGCCCAGAATGTACCTCTTATGCTAGGAGGTGCAACTAAAAGTTTACCCGTTAAATTCATTATGCAGTTTTAATATTAGACAAAGCATTTAATGCTGTTTTCATGTCTATGGATGTTTTCTTTCTATTAAGACCAACACCACCGTAATAACTATTGCCACCTGTTGATGGTGCTGGTAATCCAGCCCATACTCGAGCCAATCCTTCTAGAAAATCTTTGTCACTCATTTTACCAGCAAGCCATTGATCTAACCCTTTTTCTTTTAGGAAGTAGATTCCCATCTTATCTTGATTCTCTGGATTAAATTTATCCCTCTGAGGATTTAAACCTACCCTTTGAGCATAAACAAGTGTGTTAAATTCCATAATTTGGTATCGACCCATTGCAGTAGATCCAGCTTCTTTACCCCAGGCAAGTTGAAACTTGTGTGCATCAGCAATGGTCATTTTTAGTATTTCTGGTTTGCGAGTTCCGCCAAACATCATGTCATAATAACCGCGACTTTCCGGACCAGCTACAAAGTTTAGAACTTCTCCTATTCTACCCGTTGTAACAGCATCGTAAACAACAGGTTTTTCTGCTGTTCTTCTACCGATGCGTGATTGTTGTTGTGAAGGTTTCACCCGGGGAATCTTGTTTGTCATAACCATAGTGATTGCATCAGAGTCCTTTTTAGTAAAGGTAGTGCCATCACCATCTAAGTCGTAATCTTTTTGAAACGCTCTTAATGCTGCTACTGTGTAAGGACCAAACTTACCATCTATACCCGTTGGACCTATATTGTAACCTAACCCTTTAATACGTGTTTGCATAGCAATAACAGCATCTTTATCCCGAAGTCTAAAAGGAGGACCTGCTCTTAGAGTATCATCATTTGTTGGTACACCCGGTGTAGAAGAACTAGGTTTGGTTCCAGCGCCTTCTTTATCTTTAGTTGCGGGTGCGCCTGGAGAAGCTGTTGTTGGACCTAATGTTACGCCAGCTCCAGCTTTAGCTCTGACTTGATCAGCTACTTCTTTATAAGTTGCATTACCAGCATGGATACCGTCGTACAAAGGTTTTCCGTTAATATCAATTATAGGAACATTTATTGAACCTTTGATAGCAGCTCTAACTTTATCTTGATAATCACTGCCGCCGTACCATTGAGCGTCTTTAGATTTACCGCGGCCTGGGCCATTAGGAAACAACATGAATATAACTTTAGCACCTTGCGCTTCAACTTTATCAATCACGTTGGCTACGTTGGCTGCAATGATGTTAGGATCTTTTGGAGGCTTTTTAGTTTGATTTGCTCTCAACATAGCATTAGCAGTATCGTTAGCACCTTGACTGACTAATACTGTAGCACCTTTAGGTATTTTTGAAATGTTGCCTAGCATCCGAGGATCTGTGCTGCTGGTGCCCCCGATCGCCAAATTAACCCAATCCTTTCCGCCCATTCTAGCTATCATGTCTGCATGGCTATCGCCGATGGCATAAAATTTAGCCGGTTGTGATTGTTCAAATAATTTAAATTCTTTAAATCTCATGATTTATCCTATATCTGCTAAAGGGTCAACTTGACGGCTACCTGCATATTTTTCCCAATGTAAATGCGGGCCTGTACTAAATCCAGTACTACCAACACGACCAACTAAGTCGCCTTTTTTAACAATGTCGCCGACTTTTACTTCAATTTTTGATAAATGTAAAAATCTATGTTTCTCACCTTCAGCAGTCATCATTTCAATGTAGTCGCCAGCTGTTGGACTTCCAAATTTTATAAATGTAATTTTACCGTTTTCTGGAGCAACTACAGGAGTTCCTGTGGGTGCTGCAATATCCACCCCAGGATGAGGAATCTTATTACCGTTAGGTCCAGTTACCATTCGGCCGTATTTTCCACTTAGTCTCCCTTTAGTTGGCATTATGCTTCCAGCCGAGTCTGTTGATTGATTAGGTGTAGTAACTGTAGAAGAAGGACGATTTGAAGTTGTAGTTTTACCAGGAACATTTACCTGGCTAGGGGGAATACCTGCACGGTAAGCATCAAGGGCTGCTTTTGTAAATTTTCCCATAATACCATCGTCTTTGGTTGGTCCAAGATCATACCCTTTAGCTATTAATAGTTTTTGTAACTTTTTAACTTTTGGGTCAAAAACATTTTCAAATAATTTAAATTCATTAAATCTCATTTGCGTGTGCCCCAGTCTGGAATTTTCCCGCCATATTTCTTGCCCTTAACTTTATGACCACCCATGACCATACGGCTTTCTGGACCTTTGCCCATCTTATGGCTTTTGTTGCCTTCGCGGGCACGTAGGCCCTGGCTTTTACAGCTGGCTAGGTTACTGGCGCCTAATTCGCTATTAGGCGTAGTGCTTAGGCATAGTTTTCTGCTAGCTTTTTCACTGACTTCTTGTTCGGTTATAATTTCACTAATACGCATGATAACGTATTTAGCAGGTTAGGCTTCGAGGTCAATCCATTCATATACATTGAGCCATTTACGCTTGCCTATAGTTTCTTTTAAATGTTTAAGATCTGCACAGGTTCTTTGTCTAAAACGTGTCTTTTCGCTATCAGGCATAGGAATTGTACGTATTTCAACACCTTCTTGTTCTGCAATAGCTTCTGCAATATCTAAAAATGAGTGCGGCAATCCACTGCCTACATTCCATATTCCACTGCCTACTACAGTAGTCATAAAGTCTAAGTGCAGGCGACAAATATCTCCTACCCAAGTCCAATCTCGATAGATATGTTCTGCGTTTTCCCATACTTCGATGTAGCCGTCTTTCTTTGCTTGTTGGCGCCATTTGTAGATAGCATTAGCACGTTTGCCTCGTAAATGGTTCCACTTGCCGTAAACATTATGGTATCTAAATCCGTGTACCATTACGTGTTGTTCTTGTTGAAAGACCCAACGATCAAATAGATACTTGCTCCATGCGTACGGAGTTTGTGGGTAGCAGGGCGCATACTCACTAGTGTCTTTAGTATTGCCGTAGACGCTAGATGAACTGGCATACTGTAGATGTACACCGTGTTTGTTACATTCATTGAATAGACGCTGGCTGAATTCTAAATTTTGTTGTAGAACTTTATCTACATCTGTTTCAGTCATGTCAGCAATAGCACCTAGATGTACCACCCAGTCGTAAGGTCTTACATCGGGGAAGTCATTAGGATCCCAATCCCAGCCGTCTACTTGCCACTCTGGTTGTTTGCTTAAGAAGGCCATCATATTCTTGCCAATGAAGCCTGATGCGCCAGTTACTAATACTTTCATAAATACCTCGCAGGGTATTTATGAATTAAGAATATTCAAAGTGAAAATTAAAGGTTGAATGTAAAGCATCAGCGCAAACTATGTTTTTTACTATATTGCCGTTATGTGTAAAAACTGCAATAATACCCATTGTTTGCATGTCAGCAGGAATACTATCTAGCTTAACTACTTCGCCTGGACCGTATAATCTAGTTATTGCTTCTGCAACATTATCTGGCATATAATCAAATGCCATTATACAATTTAGTGCTGTTTCGTGATCGTGAAACTGCCTATACTTGTTATATACTTTAACTAGTATGTTGCCATTGCCGCAACAACTTTCATGGAACACTTCTTTGTTCTTAAAGAAATCTTCTGGAACATTATCAATCATTAAATCAATAATATATTCAGGAGTAAAAAACTCCTGGGTGCCTTTTTTAGCTCTGCTTACTCTTGTCGGCTTTTGTTTTTTTGATTTTAACTTCTTTGCCTGTTTCGTGGAGCCTGTCATTTTTAATTTTTTCCTTTAATACATCACTAGAGATAAAATGATCTAATATTTTGTCTTCAGTATCTAAATCAAACTTAGTCAGTTTTGGAATGCTATTCCATTGCGGCTGATCGCATGTACGACTAGTTCTCCAGTAATGTGCCAAGTATCTAACCAACTTAGTGTTTAGATAAAATACAATAGCATCAGCTTGTACTTTGTCATCGACAACAATATATTTGTATGTTCCGGTTAACTGGTAGCCAGGTGGGACATAAACAAGATTACCATAATGCTTATCACCTTTACCCCAGCCAGCTGCCAAATAACTTGTAACAACTCTATGTTTGTCTGCGTCTGTATCATATTGTCTATCACTGTATTTGATAGCGCAATCCTTGAGAGTCTTTTTTAATTTATCAATTACAGGAAATTGATGTGTCTTTGTTTTTGTATTGCTAAGAGTTGCTTTAACACCTTTAAAGGCAGAACCAACACCTTTAACTTCATAATGGGATTGTTTAACGCAATTAAAAATAAAAGTAACTTCTTCATCGCTCCGTGGAGTAATGATTACATCTTTTGATCTGAAGTCGTACTGATAAGTTTCAGTACTACCTAAGTGTCCTACTTCAATAGGGCCAGTATAGCCCTTCTTGCAAAGATAAATGGCTGTTTCTAAATTTGCACCAAAGTCTTTGAATGTGTCAAAAGGTAGTACAATAATTTTGTACAGGCCCATTTTATTTAGAAAAATGTTCCTTGTCTGTTTTAAGTCGCCGCTGTCGCTACGAAGCCATGCAGTAGGCAGAATATCAGCAGTCCATTCATAACCGTGTTTGAGTTCGTTTTTAATTAACTCGGGATACAGATTAGCGCGACCTTGTCCTGGTTTCTGGTAAGGTAAATTTCTTAGGCTAAACTTTGGATCATAGGCTGTAAGATTTAATACAGCATGGTCCTCATACTT
>Ga0315909_10005668_pt1 | contig 14236 bp, 23 predicted proteins | sample LakEriMetagenome_11_FD_203527 | JGI IMG/M metagenome (GOLD analysis project Ga0315909, IMG submission 203527) | Freshwater fungal communities from buoy surface, Lake Erie, Ohio, United States - Buoy 2 MA125 | ecosystem: Environmental > Aquatic > Freshwater > Lake | place: USA: Lake Erie, Ohio...
CATGGATAAATGACCAAAATGCTGTAAATTATTGGATAAAACATATTAAACCTTCACAATATCCAACCGATTTTTCAAGTAAATCGTATTAATATTTGGTAATTTCATAAAGTTTTTGTATATTTGTATTACAACAAATTATACCAAAATGATTAATTTAGGATACGCTTGTATCAATATGAGTATGGGTAAGAAAGTTTCTACTAATCGTGCTATGATTAAAAGAACATTTGAAGCTAAAGGGTTAGAGTATGTATCTGAATTGGCGTTGGCTAATTCCAAAGATATTATAAAGATATTAGAATGGAATAGATTGCATAAAATAAACCTATTCCGATTATCATCCACAATTATACCTTGGGGTGACCATATTGATATTACACAACTAAAGGATTACAAAGAAATCAAATCAGAATTAAAGAAAGCGGGTGATTTCGCAAAATTTCACAATATGCGTATTAATTCACATCCCGGTCCATTTGTTGTATTAACTTCACCAAATGAATCGGTTGTAACTAATGCAATCGCTGATTTAGAATTACACGCTAAGATATTTGACCTGATGGGATTATCTAAAACTCCATTCAACAATATTAATATTCATTGTAACGGAGTTTATGGAGATAAGCAATCTGCTATGGATAGATTTTGTAAGAACTTCAAAAGATTATCTAAATCAGTTCGTAGCCGTTTGACAGTTGAGAACGATGATAAAGCAACAATGTATTCAGTATTAGACCTTATGTATATACATCAAAAGATTGGTATTCCAATCGTATTTGATTATCATCACCACAAATTCTGCACAGGTGGCTTAACTGAAGAAGATGCACTTAAATTAGCAGCTACAACTTGGCCTGATGGTATAAAGCAAGAAGTACATTACTCTGAAGCAAGAGAAGGAAACAAACCACAAGCACATGCAAACCTTATCAAAGAATTACCAAACACTTATGGTTTAGATATTGATGTTATGGTTGAGGCAAAAAGTAAAGAACTAGCAATACTACCTTTTATTAAATGATGAATTATATTGCAATATTAACTTTTCAAATAATGTTCAATATTTTTAAAGTATTGGAGATTAAATTCACTTATGAGAATCAACTGACAAGATTGATGCTTAATTCAGTATGGATTAATTTAGTATCACTTGCTTCAGTTTATTTTTCATTAGATAGTTTGTTGAAAGGTGATATGTGGGTACTACCATTTTATATTGGTGGAAGTGTTTTGGGTAAGTGGATAGCAATGACACAAATGGATAATTTAGAATCCAAATTATTTTCATTTTTTAGAAGTAAAACTGAAAAACCTAAAAGAAATGTCCGCACCAAAGTTAATTGATGTAACTCCATTTGAACCTTTAATTATAAAGGCTCACTATGATGGATTTGATTGGCAAAAATTAAAGCCAGTTTGCCAAAAAATGATTGATGATACACCTGCTGCAGTTGAAGTTGAGGGTGAAAATGGAAAGAGTTCAGTATATAACAGGCAAAACATGCCACAATCAAATCCAGCATTCAAAGATTTTTACAATTGGTTAAATCCAATTGTTCAACATATTATAAAAAATGAATGGGGGTACGAAAAAAGTTTTATGTATGTTAATACAAACTCTTGGGTAAACGTTCATAAAAAAGGTGGTATTACTTTAGAGCATCATCATGGACCGTGTATTTTAGTTGCTGCAACTTATTTGCAATTACCAGAAGAAGGTGGATTTATAGAATATAAAGACCCTATGGAATATCCAAAAGGTATGCATCAACATCACAATGTTGATGATTGGGTTTGGAAAAAGGTGCCGGCAAAAACAGGTGATGTTTTATTGTTTCCTGGTTGGATAAGGCACAGAACTGAACATTCAAGAACAAACGATGAAAGATGGGTTCTTACTACAAATTATATGAGTTTACATAGACCAAATTTATAAAAGATGGCAAAAGGAATATTAGAATATGATTTAAATGAACCAGATGATATAATCGCACACAAAAGAGCGATTAAAGCAACTGATATGGCACTTGCCATTTTTCAATTTGCGTATAATACTAAAAAAGGGCATGAGTGGAAATTGGATAAATACGAATCTAAAGAAGATTTATTAGATGCAATATATGAAGAATTTTGGGATATACTTAAAGAACATAGTGTAAACATTGATGAAATAATTAACTAATGGGAAACGAACTAGATAGACAATATAAAGAGTTATTAGAAACTATAATCAACTTCGGTGTTGTTAAAATCGATAGAACCGAAACAGGTACTAAATCAGTATTTGGTTATACTATTCGTCACAATATGCAAAAAGGGTTTCCAATTCTTACTACAAAGAAAGTAGCATGGAAGCAGGTAACATCAGAGTTACTTTGGTTTCTTACTGGTCAAACTAATATAGATTTCCTTCATAAACACAACAATCATATTTGGGATGGTGATTACAAAAAGAGCGGAAGAACCGATGGTGAACTAGGACCTATATATGGTAAGCAATGGAGAAAATGGGATGGTGTTAATGGTAGAATTGACCAAATAGATAATTTAGTAAGAGACTTAAAAGAAAATCCTGATAGTAGAAGATTGATGGTAAGTGCATGGAACGTAGGTGAATTAGACCAAATGGTTTTACCACCTTGTCATTATGGATTCCAATGCTGGACAAGAGAATTAACGTTTAATGAGCGAGTTGAAATTGGTACTAAAACAGGTCTATGGAAACTTGGGCAAACAATCACACCTTTACATTGTGATTCATTAAGAATCCCAACCAGAGCAATCTCTTTAATGTGGAATCAAAGAAGTGTAGATACATTTTTAGGATTACCTTTTAATATTTCTAGCTATGGATTACTTTTACATATTTTAGCAAACGAATGTGGTATGATTCCTGATGAATTAATTGGTAATTTAGGTGATACACATCTTTACCTTAATCACATTGAACAAGCTAAAGAGCAAATCAGTAGAACGCCATACGAATTACCAACACTTAAAACCGATGTAAAGATTGATGGTATTTGTTGCGCAACACCCGATGATTTTATATTGGAAGGATATCAGTACCATCCAACTATTAAAGCACCTTTAAGTAATTAATATGAACTTTGACGTAAAAATACAACATCCAAAAAGAGTAGAAAAGAAATGGGGATATGAATTATGGATTCATAATGATAAAGATTATTGTGGTAAACTTTTAGTATTCAATACTAGTGGAGATAAATTTTCAATGCACTACCATATGATTAAAGATGAAACTTGGTATGTTCAGGAAGGGGCATTTCAATTTGATTGGATTGATACTGAAAATGGAGAAAGATGTTATACACAAATACAAAAGGGTGATGTAATTGAAATTAAAAAGGGGTTACCACATCAACTTACGGCACTTACTGATGACGCAACTATTTTTGAAGTAAGTACCCAACATTTTGATGAGGATAGTTATAGAATTTACCGAAACCAACCAAGCGATTTAGAATGACAAAAACAATAAAATATCTACGAAGTGTAGATGAAATAAAAAAAGAATTGGAAGAAAATCCAAATAACATAAGATACTATATGGGTTATATGGGATTCAATAGTGAAGACACAAACTCAATAGATTTTGTAAACAAAAAAATTGAAGAATATAAAAATAAACAAAATGAAAGTACAAAAAATTGAAAGTAGTACAATTACATCAGATGATGTTAAACTTTACAAAGAAGCGATATCTAAATTAGATGGCGTTATTTTTAGCGGTGCTGATGTTAATATTGATAAAAGAATTATTACAATACGTTTAGGAAATAAAGAAGATGAATTAACTTTGGTAAATCCAAAACCAATAAGTAAATCAGATAAACCATTAGTTTATTTTGAAAAGGATACTTTCAAAGAAAATAAAGTAAGAAAAACAATAAGATATCCTTGGTTTGTTTTAGAGACTGATAATTTAGGAAAAGTTGAATTTAAATCTGATAAAACGGAATGGAAAAATGCAGATGAATTTTTTAATGACGCTGGTTTATTGGAAGCCGTATTAGTTCAAAGAGCATTAGATGCAATAGACGGAGTAGATATTACACATCCATTAAGGCAGTATTCGGAAACCGTAAGAAAGGATAAAGAACCAGGCCGTAATGAAAGAGTAATGTTACAAGGACCAAATGGTGAGATGGAATTTGTTAAATCTAAAAAGGTTGATTCATATCTCACAAAAGGATGGAATTTAATCTAAACAAAATGGCTAAATTTATATTTAATATTGATGAGGTTGATAATAGAGAAGCTTCTAAAATAGAATTTGAAGTACCAAACGATTTAGATATTTGGGAATACAAAAGAGTATGTATGAGAATGGCTGGTGCAATGGGTTATACATCTTTATCAATTAAAAAGGCTTTTGGACACGAATACAAATCAGAAGCGGATTTTAAACTTACACAAGATTTAAGAGCAATGTATTCTAGCTCAATGGCATAATATGGAAGCACAAACATTAGGAGAATTATTACAAAATCAGCAAAACCAAATCCTTTCCCTTTCAGTTCATGTAGATTGTCTTATTGAAGAATTGGATGCAGCTGGATTTTTGGATACTGATAAACTTGATAAGAGAATGAAAAAGAAATTAAAAAAACTCCAAGCTATTGCCGATAAATTGAGAAAAAAAGAAGAACCACTACCGCCTATGTTTAATTTTGGTGGACCTATTGGAGAAGCCTAAATTTGGTATTCTCAAAAAATTGTTGTATATTTGTATATTAATTAAAATTTATGGATTACTTAATTGGTTTTTTATTAATGGTATTATTACCAGCTTCAATCATATTTAATATCATCCTATTGATAAGAGGGATAAATTTTGTCAAACAAAATGAGCAATTGAAAGATATCATAGATGCGTATGATGATAGACAATTAAGAACGCAAGAAAAATTAGAATTAATGCTTCAACAAATGAAAGATATTGATATAAGAGGTTCTTTTGAATCTGATGATGAAGTTGGAGCTGTGTTTTCCGAACTAAAGGAAACAATTGAAACTTACAAAAACGAAATCTAAAAATGCCGCGTAAAAAGAAAGAAAAAATGTATTTTACAATAGATACTGAAAAGGCTATTATAGAATATAATAAATCTAATGATTTTAAATTAAGAAATAAAATATACGAAGAAAGTATAAAATATCCCTTTGAAAAACTTGCCGAAAATATTTTAAACACTTTCAAATTTTCTTACTTTGATGTAAGTAAAGAAGATGTACAAATGGAAGTAGTATCTACACTCATTGAAAAGATACATATGTTTCAGGAGGGTAAGGGTAAAGCATTCTCTTATTTTAGTATAGTTGCTAAAAATCATTTAATTCTTAAAAACAATGGAAACTATAAACGTTTCAAAAAAACAGCATTACTTTCCGAAATGCCTGAAAGTTGGAATCCTGAAGATGATTTTAAAGAAGTAGAAAAGGGAAATGAATTTTCTGAATTTAAGGAACTTATGTTAAAATATTGGGACCTAAATTTGACAAAAGTATTTACAAAGAAAAGAGATATACAAATTGCAGATGCAGTTTTAGAATTGTTCAGACGGTCACAACATATAGAAAACTTTAATAAAAAACACTTATATCTTCTTATCAGAGAAATGACCGATTGTAAGACTCATTATATCACAAAAGTGGTAAATGAAATGAAAAAACATCAGGTAAAGATGTTAAATGATTATTTAGACCACGGTATGATTACATCCCCAAGTAACGATTTTTGGGAAGAGGAATATTTATAATCTATAAAGGATTAGATTATGACAGATTTAGCTTCAATGTTATTACACAGCCGTACACAGGCACATGTGTTCCATTTAAGAGTAACTCCAAAAGCATTAGCACCACATTTAGGGTTAGGTGAATATTACGATGCCATCGTTGGTTTAGTAGATGGGTTAGTAGAACCATATCAGGGAATGGCTGGTATAATTGAATTTAAGCCTGTAAAGGGAATTGATAATGATGCTTCAATTGAAAATATTATAGAATATTTTGAAGATTTAATAAAATTCGTTAAAACTGAAAGACAAAAGGAAGAATTAAACCATAGTTGGATTCAAAACGAAGTTGATAATATTGAAAAATTAATTTATTCTACATTATATAAGCTTAAAAATTTATAATTTAACATTAGAAATAATACTATTTTAAGAGTATCCGATATTTATGATTGGATACTCTTTTTTATTTAAAGTATCCAAAAGTTAGAGTTTCTGTAATTAGTTTTTCATACTGTTTTACTTAATGTTTCTATAAGTGTTTCACAACTTGTTATACTAATATAATAAGCTGAAATAATCATGCAATACATCAAATCTGCAGTTTTGAACATAAAAGAGTTATTGTTCAAAATGTTTTTATTGGGTGTTGGACTTTTTATAGGTCTGGCATTCACATTCCAAGTCTTTATGGTATTCTTGGAGTTTAGCGGTAGACAAGAATGGGCCGCACAAATTGCCAACGAAATTAGTTGGAAAATAGATGGTACATTTAAAAACAATCCTGATAACATTTGGTACGAAGAATCGGAACACATTTGGGTTGAGGGAGTTGAGAATCAAGTTAAAATCGGCAAGTTAGCCGGCAATCGTAATTTGGCATTTGGGGTTAAAAACATTTTGGAGGAATACCTTCAAGAGAAAGGTTATGACCTATCTCCAACTGCTCCTTATAAATTAAAAGTGAATATTGTTTATTTGGATGTATTAACCACAAAAACAAATATCGCTGTGTTTCATAAAGGAGAAGAAGAAGTTGTAGTCCGTTTGCAGGGCATCCTATACAAAGATGGAAAGAAAGAAAAAGAAGTTGTAGTAGAGGAAGGCTCTTCAGAAATTTCAATGTCAACACTTATTGTTGACCAAGGTGGAAAGTTCAACCAAACTTCTTTGAGTAACGCTCTCAAAAAAGCATCCGATAGCTTAATCAAAAAATTATTCGGTAAAAATGCAAAGTAAAATGAAAAGAATCATACTATTAGCAACATTGGTATTATTTAGCTTTGTTTCTGAAGCTCAAATAATAGTAAACCAGTCCATATCCGCTGGCCCATATAAAGTTGGTGATACATTAACTGTAACTTATACTGTTGATAAGGGAACTACCAAACCAAGATACTTTTGGTTGAGATATTCCTTTAACAACAAAGCCCTTACATATGTTTCAACTACATGGAATCAGGGTACACAATCACAAACATACTACACTGGTTGGAATAACTACGCATTTACTCCAGCAGCTAATATTGCAGATACTTCATTATATGCACAATATCAAACTACACCTTGGGGATATGCTGTAAACGCCGATTGGAATGTTGGACAGTTGGCAGTTCAAAGAGCTGACCAATCCGTTAATGGTGTGATAGCAACTCAAAAATATATTCTTAAAGACCAAAACACTTACAATAGCATTTTTAAGTTAAACCTTTCATATGCAATTGATAGTGCTAGTGGTGCAAATATTCCTTATGTAAAAACTACAACTACTCCAACTTCAATTACTGGTGTGACTGGTAATACTTCTTATTTCAAAGTAAGAGTTCTATTCCCACAAGGATATGATATAACTAAACATCAGGCACAATTGATGCAACTTAAAACCGATGGTAGTGGTGAGATAGATTGGACAAAAGCAGCAATTGCAAGTAAAGCATTTGATGGTAGTGGTGAAGCTATATTCACAACTGGTGTTAAGGTTGGTGATAGTTTGGGTGTATGGGTTGGTGGAGCAGTACAACAGGCATTTATGAATAACATTGTGACTGTAACTGATGCATACAAATCATTTTTAGGTGTTTCACAAACTGATATAAGTGGAACTCCAACTTTCTTTACTAGACCTGTATTAGAAAAGAAAATTGGTTTAATCACAAAAGATAAAACAACGTTTAGTGAGAGTGATTCTTATTTCTCATTTGCGTATGTAATGGGGCAAGATGTATCCGCAAAAGCATGGATACCAACAAACGCAGCACCTGTTAATGGAGCAGTAAACTACAAATGGCACGCTGGTTTATTAAATCAGAGTTGGTTAGATGGTGTAGCAAAACATAGAGTATATGTAACAGCTCCTGCACAAACTGTAGATGCTGTTTATGCATGGGGTGGTGACTTGGATTGGTCACATTCTTCTTCTCCTGAAGCTATTGTAGCTAGTATCGCAGCTGGTAACTATACAAACAAAGCAAACGATTTAACTATCGGTGAAATCAAAACAATGGCAATGACTTCCAATATGAGTAATGTTTACGAACAGGCTAAAATAGAATCAACTTCATTAAGTATTGTTTCTAAATTGGAAGGTGGTAAAGTTGTTCTTACTGCTAGTTTAACTAAAGCTGATTTGGCTGGTTTGCAAGTTATTATGAACTACGATTCAACAAAACTAACTTTGGATAATGTAATATTTGATGCTGGTTCTACAATCACTAACTTCTCAACAAAAGATGATGGTAGATTAACATTTGGTTCTATTGACCAATTGAAGACAGCTAGAATTAAGACAGGAACTCCATATAAATTAATCTTCACACCAAAAGTTTCATTAAGCAATACTGCAGGTTTATTCTTCTTTGTATTAGCCGATGCAGTTGATGCGAATGGAAAGAAGGTAGAACTTGTAATTGAATAATGAGAATATTATTAACAATTTTATTATCTTTAGTAACGATTTTAGGGTTTGGGCAGTCAGTAACGGCGCCCGAACCCAAATCGTTTGCAAGAAGTACAGCCGGACAGGATGCTAGTGGATTTTCTTTAAGTGGGTTCAGTTCAACAGCAACACTTCTTTGTGCTATTGGATTACCACAGGCTCCATCAGGAACAACATTTTACCTAACAACCACAACCGGATTAACACCTGCAAGTGGTTATACAATGACAGGTAATAAAACTCGTTTAGCATTTACTGGTACAATGGCTAGTATAAACACTGCATTGGCAACCTTAAAAGTAAATACAAACGCTACATCGGGTAATATTCAAATATCGGTATCGGCAACTGTAAACCCAACGGGTTATTATTATAATCCAACAAATGGACACTTTTATAGACCAATATCATCCGGTGCAAACTTTGCTAATGCAATTACACTTTCATCACAACAAATATTCAAAGGTCAGACTGGATACCTTGTAACGATTACTTCTAACGATGAAGACCTTTTTATTTTTAATAATGTACCACAATCAAATATATGGTTTGCAGCAGATGACAGAACTACTGAAGCTAGATGGGTTATTAGTGCTGGTCCTGAAGTAAATACATTACTTCGTATTGGTAATGCTAGTGGAACAAATCAGCAAGGTGTTTATAATAACTGGGCTGGTGGTGAACCAAACGATTGGGGTGGAAACGAAGATGCGGCCGTAACTAAATGGGGTGGTGGATTTCAATGGAATGACCTTTCGGTTGCAAATGTAAATCCATATGTTGTTGAATTTGGAACTTGGACAAACCCAGATGACCAAACATTTACCGAATTCTATTCTAATAGTGTTATTCATTCAAATGGTGATGTATTCAGAGTTCAATATACTTTCAATTTTACAAATCTCACAGCATCTCGTTTTGCAATTCGTACACAATCACAATCTAATAATGTTTGGACACCATTCTCACAAAACTATACATCATTAAATAATATTGGTAGAGCTGATATGAGTTCTTTTTCAGATACCATTAAAGTTGTTGGTGGAATATCGGCAAACATAGATCCCGGTCAAGTAGAATATTCATATACCAATCCAAACGCAAGTTGGTTAAATGGTGATAGCCGCCTTTTAATTGATATGAGAACATTTGGTAATGTAGTTCCATCTACAATAACAAGAACAAAAATATTAGATGCGTATGATGGGCCTGTAACATTTTTGAATAGTGATGCTGCATGGGCACAATATAGAGTTCCTTCACCACTTACAAAAGTAACTGATGGAACATCTACTTACAATGCTAATATCCGAAATGTAAATGGTTGGAATACTGATTATGCGTTTACATCAACGATAAGTTTTTCAAATCAAATGGTATATAAACCACAAATGGTACAATTTCAAAATCCAATAGCAGATACTATAACTTCAATGTTAGACAGAATAGTGACTGTATCAGATGTGTATCTTGCTTTCAAAGAATTTGCAGATGGTGGTGGTATATTTGGTGGTGGTAGTGGAACTCAATTTACTTCTGGTATTCAATTTATGAACGCCGATGTAAATGGAGATGGACAATTTAATGAGGCAGATTGTTTCAAATTATTAAGACATCTTTTGGGACAAGAGTCATTACTTACCGCAAACAATTTGGAATCGTTTATGAAAATACTTCCAAAATCAACTTACGATGCAATTACGAAAACCAATTGGCAAACATACCCAAATATAACATCGGACAGTTATAGTGGTATTACATTAAGTTCTTCACAATTATTAAACGCATATATTCTTAATACATTTTGGAAAGGAGATGTAAACTTATCACATTCACCCGCACAATCTGCAACTGGTAATTCTGCAAACGGAGTAAATTCAATAGCTTCTATGGCAGTAAAACTTAATTCAACTTCACTTCCAACCGCATATATTATTTCGGAAATTAAAGGGGATAGTTTGGTAGCGTATATTAAGTTTAATCCTAATACAAACTCCATAGTAGGTACACAATTCAGAGTAAATTATGATAACTCCATCTTAAAGTACACAGGAACGAATTTTAGAACCACTGGCTCCCCTATAAACTTTGGGACAGATAAAGGTTCATATGTAAACTTGGGTTCTCTAAACACATCTGGTGAACTTCTGGATGGTTCTACTGAATACCGATTGGTTTTCAAAATAAACAAACAAATTCCTAACTCTTTGGGTTTACTTTCAATCGCTTCTAACGAAGCTGTAAATTCCGATGGGAAAGGTATTGTAATAAAGATACAATAATGAAATGGATTAAAATTATAATATTGTGTTGTGTGATTTTTATAATCGGATGCCGTAAGGTATATGTAGAACCAACTCCACCACCAACTCCAACCGATATATTTTCTGTAAAAGAAGCAAGTATTGTAAATGAAGGTGAAATTAACTTTAACCTAAAATCAGAGGGAGTGTTTACACTTACTCTTTTTGATTCGGTAGGTCAGAATGTTGTGACAAGAGAGAGAATTATTGGAAAAATTGGAAATAATTCCTTAAAGTTATATACAAAATCGTTACCTGTGAGATATTTATATTTATCTTTGGAAGATGAGAACAGTGTCCAAATAGGTAAGACGTTACTGATAATAAATTAAAAATCATTAAAAATGAAAAAAGTATTATTGGTTTTGTTTGGAGCACTTCTAATTGTTGGATGTAGGAAATCACCTATTATTCCACCAATAGAACCCATCAACCCAAATCAACAATTAAAGATAGAAGCCGCATCTGGTCTTAAATTACAATCAGTATTCGTTACTTCTGAAGTTGCAATAAATGTAAAGTTAGAAACCGCAGGAAATGTGACAATTAAAATCTTTGATATTGCTAATAGAGTAGTATCTAAAGAAACAATGTACGCAAATTCTGGTGATAATATATTAAAGGTTTATACTAATGCTTTCCCACCATCTGCATACCGAATTGGTTTGTATGATGTAAATGGTAAAATGATTGGTATTACCGATTTTAATAAGTTATAAACTAAACAATAAAAAGTAACATAAAATGGCAGAAGAACAACAAGAACAATCAGGCGGTGGTGGTTCATTAAAGAACATACTTTTAGGCCTGGTATCAACTATTACACTAGGTGTAGGTGGTTGGTTCACAACTAAATTAACTGGTGGAGATGATAAAGAAGCAGCTCCAGTTCAACAAGCAGCACCTGTAATTAACATTCAAAACACTCAACAACAATCAGCTGGTAAAACTGTAATTGTAAACGGTGGTGGTGGTGGAAATGGTACAGCTAAGCCTGCAGAACCAGCTAAGCCTCTTAAGAAAAAAGAAGGTGATGAGTTCAAAGAGAAACCAGCTGAGTGGTAATAGATTGGTATAAGTTTGGTGTAACAGCATTTTTCGTGCTCTTTTTTATATGGGCAGGAATACATGCAGATAGACAAAGAATAAAAAACGAAAAAGATGGCAGAAAATAAACAACCGCCAAGCGGTTTTAAGGAACTACTTAACTCAATGATGAAACGCAGATGGTTTATCACTGCAATAGTTTTGGGTGGATTTATGATAATAATGGCTGGAATATTTGCAGCAATTATGAACAAAAATGAAATAAGTGGTGAGTGGAAAGAACTTCTTTTATTATTGTTAGGTGCTTTCATTGGTTCTTATGGTAAAATCATTGACTATTGGTTTAGTGATACCGATAAGGATAAGATGTTAGTTCAGAAAATGGATGAAGAAGATGGTACGTCATTATCTCATACAAACGATATGAAAGAAACTAACAAGCCAGTAACTCCATTAATTCCTGACGCATTTGTACAAGCTGCAAATCACGCACATGAAATCAATTTAATTGAAGCTAACAAACCAAAGGAAGAAAAAGTAGTTGAAGTAGTAGAAACAAAACCAGCTCCTAAAGCACAACCTAGAACAGGCGTTGAAGTTGATGAAGATGGTGATGGAACTATGGATGGTATTGACTTTGATGGTGATGGTAAGATAGATGTATATTTCGCACATAGACAATGTGAACACATTTGGGGAGATTCCGATAACGATGGTGATTTGGAATGTTTGAAATGTGGAAAGATAAAAGATGAAGATGCTGAACAAGCAGGCTAATAGGTTACAATAATAGTAACATTAAATTAAAGAAAAATGGGATTTATTAAAGACCTTTTCAAAGACAACAACGATATTAATGAGAAATCAGTAGTTGGTTTCCTATCGTTCACAATGATGGTTATAGCTTTGTTTGTAGACCTTATTACAGGTTGGATGGGTAAAGAACTTTTGATTAACGAATATATCTTCAACGGATTTTTGGTTATCACTTTAGGTTCTTTTGGTATTGCTTCAGTTGATAAATACATCAACAGAAAAGCCGAAGGAAAGAAAGAAAGTTCCGAAGAAGAATTAGGATAATAAAAAGGGGAGATAAAAACTCCCCTTTTATATTTATACTAAATAAAATGTTATGGCACTACCTTGTCCCTCTTGTAGAAAACCAATTGATTTAACGCTGGAATTTATTATCAAACATCCAGTTTCAGCTTGTCCGCATTGTGAAACTATTTTGGATTTTAGTGTAAATGATGAAATAAAGAACAAATATAATGAGGCTATTGCGGAAATTGAAAAAGTAAAGAAACAATACGCCGGAATGGTAAAGTTTGGATAATTAGTAGGGTTTATCATATTTTCGGATATTTATGTTCAAACAAGTTACAAAAATTAATAAATAAAACAATATTTTATGGCAGGTATCGCAGACCAATTCGCAGGTCTTCCTATTGAAGACTTGATTGTTTCACCGATTGTTGGTATGGCAAAAGGTCAAGCAAAACTGAACGAAGTAACTTGGAAATACATTTCAGAAGTAGCTTTCGTAACAGATGAAAAGACAAAGAAAACTAAAGCTCGTTCTTTAGATGTAGAAATGAACAGAGTTGTAACCGATGGTGCAACAGGACAACAAACACTTCAAAAGGTGTACAGTAAAGTTCCAATGTTACCATTAGTTCCACTTCCTTCATTAGCAATCACTTCAGCGGATATTGAATTCGCTATGGAAGTAAAAACTTCAGAGACTGAAAAAAGTGATGTAAAAACCGAAAGCAGTGTTGAAGTATCAGCTGGTGGTAGATTTTGGGGTATGAGCTGGAATGCAAAAATTTCTGGTAAAGTAGCTACAAACAAAGAGAACACTAGAAGTACTGACAACTCCGCAAAGTATAATGTAAAAGTACACGCTGAACAATTACCTGCAACTGAAGGTATGTTGAAATTATCAGATTACCTAACTCAAATGTTAGAACCATCTTTAATTCCACTTACTGAAGAAAGCAAGTAATAATAAAAAATAATAAAGGTTATATTTTATGGCAAGATTAAATGTAGAGGAACTAGTTGGCGGTCTATTAGAGGCCGCCATGGTTTCTCAAGGTATAAGTGAAAGACAGCATATTAATGCTCTCCGAAACTATTTCAATGAAGATGGTACACCCAAAACCACTACCTTTAATATAGGT
>Ga0315909_10005671_pt1 | contig 14235 bp, 13 predicted proteins | sample LakEriMetagenome_11_FD_203527 | JGI IMG/M metagenome (GOLD analysis project Ga0315909, IMG submission 203527) | Freshwater fungal communities from buoy surface, Lake Erie, Ohio, United States - Buoy 2 MA125 | ecosystem: Environmental > Aquatic > Freshwater > Lake | place: USA: Lake Erie, Ohio...
CTCGGCGGCGGTAGCATCCGTACCAGCGATCCCGCCACACAGTCGCGCATGTTTGCGCTCCTCGGCATTGGAGACACCGAGGAGCAGGAGCGGCGCTTCGGCTTCCTGCTCGAAGGTCTGCGCGCGGGTGCGCCGCCGCACGGCGGCATCGCGTTTGGCTTCGACCGCATTGCGATGTTGCTCTCTGGTGCTCCGTCGCTGCGCGACGTGATCGCATTTCCCAAGACCACGGCGGCGCGCTCGCTGTACGAAGGGGCGCCTGTGGCAGTCCCGGCCGACGACCTCGCGGAGCTGCACATCGCCGTCAGCTCGGCCGAACGTGAGTCCCGTTCGTGAGCGATCCACGCGCCGAGCGCGGAGATGTGTCGACCGCGCGCGTGTCGGTCGAGGGCGCCGATCTCCAGATGCTCGCCGGCGTCAACGACGGCAACCTGAAGGAGCTCGAGCGTTCCACGGGCGCACGCGTGGCCCTTCGCGGTGATCACCTGTCCCTCACCGGGGATGCGGACGCGGTCGGTCGGGCAGAATCGGTAGCGTCGGCGCTCGTGGCACTCGTACGGGACGGCAAGTCGGTGTCGGCCGACGATGTGCTCCGCCTCTCCCTCACGGAGCGTCCAGCCGATACCCCGGGGGCGACCAGCGGCAGCTTGGTACTCCCTGGTGCGCGCCGTGGCGTGCAGCCGAAGACGCCGGGGCAGGCCGAGTACCTCAAGAAGATCGCCGAAAACGATATCGTCGTCGGGATCGGTCCCGCGGGAACGGGCAAGACGTACCTCGCGGTGGCGGCAGCGGTTGACGCCCTCATGCGCAAGCGCGTACGCCGCATCGTCCTCGCCCGCCCGGCCGTCGAAGCTGGCGAGAGTCTCGGCTTTCTCCCCGGTGACATGCAGGCGAAGGTCGATCCCTATCTCCGGCCGTTGTACGACTCACTCGATGACCTCATCCCCTTCGAGCGCATTCAGAAGTTCATCGAGGCGCGCACCATCGAAGTCGCGCCGCTCGCGTTCATGCGCGGGCGCACGCTCGGTGACGCCTTCGTCATTCTCGACGAAGCGCAGAATGCGACCGGCGCGCAGATGAAGATGTTCCTGACGCGGCTTGGCGTGAACTCGAAGATCGTCATTACCGGCGACAAGACGCAGGTCGACTTGCCGCGCCGCGAGGACTCGGGCCTCATGCAGATCGAACGCATTCTGCACGGGATCGAAGGTATTGCGTTCCATTACTTCAACGAGGCCGACGTCGTGCGGCATCGTCTCGTGCGAGATATCATCCGGGCGTACAACGAAGACGCGGCGGGTGGAGGATGACGAAGGCTCGATTGCCCAAACCGGAACCGCGAGCGGTCTCAGTCGAGTGCGACGGCACGCGGATTCCGGTGGCTACCGACAAACTCACCGCGCTCTGCCGGCAGGTATTGCGGGCCCAGAAAGTGGCACGCGCCATGATCTCGATCACGTTCGTGACGTCGCGGACCAGTGCGACGCTGAACCGGCGCCATTTGGGGCACGCTGGTCCAACGGACGTGATCACCTTTGCGCTCGGGAGTGATCCTGCGGGCACGGTGATTGGCGACATCTACATTTGTCCCGAGGTGGCGCGTGCGCACGCGCGCGCACATGGGGTCGGCGTGCGTGAGGAACTTGCACGCCTCGTGGTGCATGGGACGCTTCATGCCTGTGGCTGGGAGCATCCGGACGATGATGCACGCACGACGTCGCCGATGTGGCGGCGCCAGGAGCAGCTGTTGCGGCGCTTCTGGCTCACTCCGTCCCGCTCCGAATGAGCGCAGTGGCGTGGGGACTGGCGGCGGCCGGTGCAGCCGTGGCGGCGTTGTCTGCCGTGGCCGATGGGGCCTTGTTGTCGGAGAACGCTCTCCCCGTCAACACCGACCGCGGCAGCTTCGGGGTACCGTCGCCCACGGTGCCGCGGACCATCCCAGGGCGCGAGCAATCGCATCGGGCCCTGGCGTTCGCTCGGGTCGGCGGCCATTTGGTGGCTGGAAGCAGTTTGGCGGTGGCCCTCGACCTCGCCGGTCGCGTCACCGTCCCACTGCTCGGTGTACTGCTGCTGGTCGGGCTGGTAACCGTCATGGTGGCAGAGACTGGCGCGCGCATGCTGGGGGATGCCCTTGGCGAAGATGCCGGCGTACGCCTCGGGTGGTTTACCGCTGTTGTGGAGAAGGGACTGTGGCCCGTCGTGAAGCTTGGCGACTGGGTCGATGGGTTGTTTGCGGAAGTCGTATCCGAGTCGGAAGCCACACAGGAGCGTCGGGAGGAGGCGGCGCAACAGTTCCGCGACGTCGTGACCAGCGAGTCGGACGTGACCGGCGACGAGCGCGAGTTGTTGCTTGGCGTGTTCGAGTTCGGCGAGACGACGGTAGAAGAGGTCATGGTGCCGCGCGTCGACATGCTGGGCATTGAACGCGACACGCCGTGGTCGGAGATGGTTGATCGGGTGCGGAGTCTCCAACATTCACGGGTCCCCGTGTTCGAGGAGACGATCGATGAAGTCGTGGGCATTTTGTACGTGAAGGATCTGTTGCCCGCGGTGCTCGCCGACGAGGAGCCGGTGGGTGGGTGGTCGACGCTTATGCGTCCACCCGTGTTCATTCCCGCATCGAAGCGCATCGCCGATTTGCTCAAGGAGTTCCGTCAGAGCCGCCGCCACATCGCCATCGTGGCCGATGAATACGGTGGCACCGCTGGGCTCGTGACGATCGAGGATATTCTCGAGGAGCTCGTGGGCGAGATCCGCGACGAGTACGACCACGAGGAGCGTCTGGTTGAAAGCGAGGAGGACGTGCGGTTCTGGGTGACTGGGCGTCTGACGCTCGACGATCTCTCCGCCGCGCTCGGATACGATTTCGCCCGTGACGACGTGTCGACTGTTGGGGGACTTGTCATGGAGCTACTTGGTCGCGTACCGCGAGCAGGCGAGTCCCTAACGGTTGGACCATTCAAGCTGATCGTCGAGCGCGTCGTTCGTCGCAAGATCGAGCGCGTGTATCTCGAGCGCATGGCGGTCGACGAGGCGAACGTCGGTGAAGACGAGGACCGCGACGTATGACCGGCGTCACGATCTTCATCGCCGTAGCCGCGATTGCGCTGTTCACGCTGTCCGCGACCGCAGTGCGCGCAGTGAGCCGCTTGTGGCTGCGTCACTGGATCGAACACCGCGCCGGCGGTATGGGGGCGATGGTACGCTACCTCGAGCGTCCATCGCGCCTCGTGCATACGGCAGGGACCGCGAGCATGTTGGTGGTGTTCGCCACCGGCTCCGTAATCGCCATGAATGACGGACTGCGGGCGTGGACGTTCGTGCGTGATGTGGTGCTCTTTCTCGGCCTGTTGCTGGTGTTCGGCCAGTTGCTGCCGCGTGCCATCGGCCGGCGCTGGGCACCGCAGTTGGTCCCGGTGCTCGTGCCGCTGCTTCGCGTCACCGATCTCCTCCTGGCGCCGTTCCATGCCCTGGCCGAGATCGTTCGCCGCGTCGTTGCCAAGCCCGAGAGCCCGAACGGTGACGACATGCGCGATGGCCTCGAGGAACTCCTGCGCGACGGGACGTTCCACGACATCGGGGCCACGGAAGAGATGGCAATCATCACCGGCGTCGTGCAGTTCGGCGACAAGACGGTACGGGACGTCATGACCCCCCGCGGCGACATGTTCCTGTTGCCGGATGACCTCAAAGCGGCGGAACTCGCACGACAGGTTGCGGCGGCTGGCTACAGTCGTGTGCCGGTGTATCGGAACACGCCGGATCAGATCAGCGGGATGGTCCACGTGTTCGACGTGTTTCGACGCCGTGGCGAAACGGTGCCGGCTGTGCGTCCCGTCTCGTTCACGCGTCCCGACAAATCGGCCAAGGATCTCCTGTTCGAGTTGCTGCGCTCGCGACGTCAGTTGGCGATTGTTCAGGATGGCGGAGCGGTAATGGGGCTGGTCACACTGGAAGATCTCCTCGAGGAGTTGGTCGGTGACATCCGGGACGAACACGATGACAGCAGCGAGTAAGACACCGGGAGGCGGTGCGGTTGCCGACCTGGTGACGACAACCACTCCCCTCGCTCGTCTGCTCGAGCAGTTCCGTGCCGGTAAGCCGGCGGCGCTTGCCCGCGCCGTGAGCATCGTCGAGAATCATCGCGCTGGCTTCGAGCAGATTCTTGCTGCGCAGCATGCGCTGCTTGGACGCGCACGGCGCATCGGCATCACGGGCCCACCGGGGGCGGGGAAGAGCACGCTCACGACTCGCCTGGCTCGGTACTATCGCGACGCGGGACTCACCGTGGGGATCGTCGCCGTCGATCCCACGTCGCCGTTTACGGGCGGGGCCCTGCTCGGCGATCGCATTCGCATGGAGGAGGTGGCGCTGGATCCCGGCGTATTCATCCGCTCCATGGCGACCCGCGGATCGCTTGGCGGCCTCGCCACGGCCACGCGTGAGGTATGCGACGTGCTTGACGGGTTCGGCAAGGACATCATTCTCATCGAAACCGTTGGCGTCGGGCAGAGTGAACTCGACGTCTCCCGCGCTGCGGATTCGACATTGGTGGTGCTCGTGCCCGAGTCGGGTGACTCCATCCAGACGCTCAAGGCGGGCGTGATGGAGATCGCCGATGTGTATACGGTAAACAAGGCCGATCGCCCCGGTGCGGATCGGTTGCGCAACGACATCGAGCTCATGCTCGGTTTACGATCGGGCGCGACGATGCAGAACATGCCGGCGCATCATGGCGTCGACCTGCGCGGGATGGCTGACGCCGATCGGGACGCGCTGCGTGATGCCATGAACCCGGCGCGGGCAGCCCGCGCCGCCGCGCAGGAAGAGCACCCCGAACAGTGGACGCCGCCAGTGCTCCGGTCGGTCGCCGCGAAGAACGAAGGCGTGGCTGAGGTGGCGGACGCACTGTCTCGGCATTTCCGCTATCTTGAGGCCAGTGGTGAGCTGCGCCAGCGCCGACGGGCCCGTCTCCGTGAGCGGGTCATGGAGGTCGTTGAGCAGCAAGTCCGGCAACGCCTCTGGCACGACGCAGATACGCTCGCCTGGCTGGATGCCCAACTCGATGCTCTCGAAGCGGGTACGCTGGTGCCGTTCGCCGTGGCGGACAGCCTGCGCGCCCGTAGCAGCTCCCTCCTTACCGGCGCCGCCTACGCGCCGTTGCCGCACCCCAAGGGGATCAGCGCATGACCAGTATCCGCGAACTCGAAGATGTCGTCCGCCAGCAGCAGGAAGAGCTGGATGCCCTGCGCCAAGAGGTGGCACGCTGGCAGGGGCAGTACGACGGTGGCCGCAAGCGCGACATCGCGTACACGAACTCGGCGCAGGAGGTACCGCCCCTGTTCACGGCGCTCGACCTTGAGGATTCCGCCGGTACCGCGTTCGAGACGCCCGGTGCGTGGCCCTTCACGCGCGGCATTCATCCGACGGGCTATCGCGGCAAGCTCTGGACGATGCGGCAGTTCGCCGGATTCGGGACCGCGCGCGAAACCAATCAGCGCTACAAGTTCCTGCTGTCGCAGGGACAGACCGGCCTGTCGGTGGCCTTCGACTTCCCCACACTGATGGGGTACGACAGCGACCATCCGCGTTCGGAAGGTGAAGTGGGCAAGTGCGGCGTCGCCATCTCGTCACTTGCCGATATGGAGACGCTGTTCGAGGGAATCCCCCTCGACAAGGTGTCCACGAGCATGACGATCAACGGCCCCGCGATCATCCTGCTGTGCTTCTACATTGCGGCTGCGGAAAAGCAGGGCGTCGATGCCTCGAAGCTCCAGGGCACGGTGCAGAACGACATCCTGAAAGAGTACATGGCGCAGCACGCCTGGTGCTTCCCCATCGAACCGGCGCTGCGGCTCATCGTGGACGGATTCGATTGGTGTGCCACGCACGCGCCCAATTGGAACACGATCTCCATCTCCGGCTACCACATTCGCGAGGCGGGTTCGACCGCAGCGCAGGAACTCGCGTTCACGCTCGCTGATGGTTTCACGTACGTGGAGCGGGGGATTGCGCGGGGGCTCGATGTGGATGAATTCGCGCCGCGTTTGTCGTTCTTCTGGGACATTCACAACGATTTCTTCGAGGAAATCGCTAAACTGCGCGCGGCCCGTCGCATCTGGGCGCGGCACATGAAGGAGCGCTACGGCGCGAAGAACCCGCGCTCGTGGATGATGCGCTTCCACTCGCAGACGGCAGGGGTCACCCTTACGGCGCAGCAGCCGATGAACAACGTCGTACGCGTGGCGTATCAGGCGCTGGCTGCCGTCCTCGGGGGCACGCAGTCCCTGCACACCAACTCGATGGACGAGACGCTTTCGCTGCCGACGGAAGGGGCGGTGCAGGTCGCGTTGCGCACCCAGCAGATTCTCGCGTTCGAGACGGGAGTGCCGAACGTGATGGATCCGCTCGGCGGATCGTACTATGTGGAAGCGCTCACCGATCAACTCGAGCGCGAAGCCGAACAGCTCTTTGCGCAGATCGACGAGATCGGCGGTGTCGTGAAGGGGTTGGAAGACGGCTGGTTCCAGAAGCGTATCGCGGAAAGCGCGGCGCGGCAGCAGTGGGAGATCGAACAGCGCCGGAAGCTCGTGGTCGGCGTCAACGATTTCGTCACCGAGGAGCCCGAACTCACCATTCCCATCCTTCGCATCGGGCAGGAGGCGGAGGAGGAGCAGAAGGCGAAGATGGCCGCGCTCCGCGCGTCGCGTGACAACGACCTCTGCGCGCGCCATCTCGAGGCGCTGCGCGTCGCCGCGCGTGGTACCGAGAACGTGGTCCCGCACATCCTCGATTGCGCTCGCGCCTACTGCACACTGTACGAAATTCGCGCCGCGCTCGAAGACGTGTTCGGCGCGTATCGCGAGCCGGTGTTCTTCTAGCGCCTCACCACACCGCGTGGTACCGCGCTCGCCGTCGACTGGCTCAGTCGGCGGCGAGTTCGCGTTCGAGCTCCGCGAGATGCAGGAGGAACGTTTTGGCCTGGGTCGCCGTCATGACGGCGGGATCGAAGACCTGGGATCCCGTGTCGGCCTGGAGTACAGCGCGGCGGCGTGCCGTGTCACCTGTTTCCCAGTTCACGACCTTCATCGTCCACTCGGGGAACGCGCGCGACTCGATCTCCGCCACGTCGATCAACTGGCAATCGGCATGGCGCGCGTCCTGCGCGATCCGGTGGTACAGGGCATTCACAGCGCGGCGCTCTCCCTCCAGGGCCTGTAGGAACTGGCCGGAGCCGTAGCAAAGGATGCCCGTGATGCCGCGCTCCACATTGCGCGTCTGGGCGTGGTTCATGATTTCGACCAGAGCGCCATATGACTTATCGGCGCTGGCCGCACTTGAGTAGAGAAGGCGGATGTCGGGCACAGGATCCGATGCAGCGAGAAAGGGGTCGTGGCCCGGATTTTGGCGGCGGGACCGCGGAGATCCGGGGCATGCGGCTTGTGCGGCTTCGTCACAGTATCTAGCGTCTCCGGATGAGCACCGACAGCCCTTGGTGGGCCACCCAGTTCGATAAGCAGTATCTCCATGAGTACGAGCCCCTTTTCGATCTGGTCCAGGACCGGAAAGAGGTCGCCCGGCTCCTCGACGTGCTGGCCTTGCCTTCCGGGGCTCGGGTACTCGACTGTCCGTGTGGACAGGGGCGCCATGCCCACCTGCTCGCAGAGGCGGGCTTTGATGTCGATGCCCTCGACTATTCGGAGGACCTGCTCGCGGTCGCTCGGAAGCGCGGCACGGGCAAGACCCTTCGCTATACCCAGGGCGACATGCGGAAGTTGCCAGCCCGCTGGACGGGTCGGTTCGACGCGGTCGTCAACCTGTTCACCTCGTTCGGATTTTTTGACGAACCGAATGACGATTTGCGCGTGTTGTCCCAATTCGCCCGCGTTCTCAAGCCCGGCGGCGTATTGGTGTGGCACGGCGGCGCGCGCGATGGGGTGATGGCGAAGTTCCTCACCCGCGATTGGTGGTCGAGCGCCGACGGGACCATGTTCGGCCAGGAGCGTTCGTTCGATCCCCTTTCGGGCTTTCTGGAGATCACGTCCACGTGGCGTGGCCCCAAGGGGCATGGAGAACGCTCGCACCGTATTCGCCTCTACACGGCGTCGGAACTCGCCATGCGGCTCCGGGACGTGGGGCTCGTGGTGGAGCAGGCGTTCGATTCCTGGAGCGCCCGTCCCCTCACGCGCAAATCGAGCGAGATGCTGCTGGTGGCACGCAAGGACGGCTGAGTAACTTTGCACAAGGCGCCTGGATTCCGGACCGTCGGACCATGTGCCCGTTCGCAGACCCCTCCCGATTATCCAACCGATGACTCGACCGATTCGCGTATTGGTGGCCAAACCCGGCCTCGACGGACACGACCGTGGCGCAAAGGTGGTGGCTGCTGCGCTGCGTGACGCCGGCATGGAAGTGATTTATACCGGCCTCCACCAGACCCCCGAGATGATCGCGACCGCTGCGGTTCAGGAAGACGTCGATGTCGTGGGGCTGTCCATTTTGTCCGGCGCCCACATGACGCTCTTTCCGCGGGTGCGCGATCTCCTGCTCGAGGCGGGACGTGATGACATCCTCCTGACGGGCGGCGGAATCATTCCCAAGGAGGACATGGAAGCGCTGCAGGCCCGTGGTGTAGCGCGCCTGTTCGGCCCGGGCACGAGCACGCAAGAGCTCGTTGATTACATCCGCGAGTGGTTCGCCGCGCGCGAAGAGCAGGGCGCGTGAGCGGGCGACTACGCCAGCTCGCCGACGAGGTTCGCGCGCTGGAAGCCCGCCTCCGCCTCGGCGGCGGACCGGACAAGATCGAGAAACAGCACAAGCAAGGAAAGCTCACGGCGCGTGAGCGCGTCGAGCGTTTGGCCGATCCGGGTACCCCGTTTCTCGAGATCGGCCTGCTCGTTGCCCACGATCGATACGATGGGCAGGCCCCGGCAGCCGGGGTCATTACCGGCCTGGCGATGGTTGAGGGGCGCGAAGTGGTGGTGGTGGCCAACGACGCCACCGTGAAGGCTGGCTCGTGGTGGCCGGAGACCATCACGAAGATTTTGCGCGCGCAGGAAGTCGCCATGCGCTGCCGCATCCCGATCCTCTATCTCGTCGACTCTGCCGGCGTGAACCTCCCCTATCAGGGCGGGGTGTTCCCCGGGCAGTATGGCGCGGCCCGCATTTTCTACTACAACTCCATCATGCGTCGCTATCTGCGCATTCCGCAGTTCGCGGCCGTGATGGGACAATGCGTGGCTGGTGGCGCCTACCTCCCCGCGCTCAGCGACGTGATTCTTATGGTGAAAGGCTCGTCGTTCATGGGACTTGGTGGCCCCAATCTCGTGAAGGGCGCCACCGGGCAGAGCGTGGACGGCGAAACGCTGGGCGGCGCGATCACCCACACCGAGATCTCGGGCGTGGCGCACTACGCGCTCGATGACGACGCGGCGTGCCTCGACAAGCTGCGCGAGCTGGTGGCCCGTCTGCCGCGCCCGCAGCAGCGCGAGACAACGTGGCGCCCGCCAGCCGAACCGCCCTCGGCGCTGTACGATCTCCTACCGGCCGATCACCGCATGCAATACGACATGCACGCCCTGCTGCGTACGGTGCTCGATGACGGCGTGCTTGACGAGTTCCAGCCGAATCTCGCCAAGGAGATGATCTGCGGCGATGCACGCATCGAGGGCATCACCGTGGGGGTCATCGCAAATCAGCGGGGGCTTATAAAAGGCCGCCCCGGCGAGCGCCCCCGCTTCGGCGGGATCATCTATGCGGAGAGCGCCGAAAAGGTCGCCTACTTCATCGAGCGGTGTGACAAGCAGGGTATTCCGATCCTGTTCGTCCAGGACGTCTCGGGGTTCATGGTCGGCCCGGATGCCGAACATGACGGCATCATTCGCGCGGGCGCGCACTTCGTCGAAGCGATGGCATGCGCGCGCGTGCCGAAGATCGTGCTCACCGTGAATCACGCGAGCGGAGCCGGCTACTATGCCATGGCCGGGCAGGGCTTCGATCCCGACTTCATCTTCTCGTGGCCGACCGGGCGCATGGCGGTGATGGAAGGGGAGGCAGCTGTGCAGGCCGTGCACGGGCCGGCGCTCGATGCTGCGAAGAAGGCGGGAGCGGCTCCATCAGCTGACGTAATGGACGCTGTGGACGCCATGCGCGCGGACTACGAACAGCAGCTTGATGCGCGCTACGCAGCCGCCCGCGGTTTCGTCGATACCATCGTGTACCCGGAAGACACCCGTGATCTGCTCGCGATGGCACTGCGGGCAGCCAACCAGAATCGCGGTCCGCATCTCGGCGCCTTCGTGCTGCCGCCGATGCCGCCCGTCGGAGGCGAGTGATGTCGGAGGCGAAGCAGGATAAGGTAGTGCGCGTCGCGAGTGGACAGGGCTTCTGGGGTGACTGGCTCGAAGCGCCGCGCCGGCAGGTGGAAGGTGGTCCCGTGGACTATCTCATGCTCGACTATCTCGCCGAAGTCACGATGTCCATCGTGCAGAAGCAGAAGGAGCGAGACCCCCGCATGGGTTACGCGCGCGACTTCATCGGCGCCATGGAGAGTGTGTTTCCGGCGGTGGCCGAGCGTGGCGTGAAGGTCATCGCGAATGCCGGCGGTGTGAACCCCATGGCGTGTGCGGATGCCGTGCTCGCGGCAGCCGACAAGGCCGGTGTACGCGGAAAGATCCGAATCGGCGTGGTCACCGGTGACGACATTCTCGATCGACTCGATACGCTGCTCGCTGACGGGCACGAACTCAAGAACATGGATACGGGCGAGCCACTCGCCGGGATCCGTGATCGCGTGCTCTCGGCGAATGCCTACATCGGTTCCACGCCGATCGTGGAGGCGTTGGAGCGCGGCGCCAACGTGGTGGTGACCGGCCGCAGCACCGACACGTCGCTCACCATGGCCCCGCTGCGGCACGAGTTCGGCTGGGCGGCGGACGACTGGAACGCGTTGGCGGCCGGAATCGTGGCGGGGCACATCCTCGAGTGCGGGGCGCAGTGCAGCGGCGGCAACTGCCTGCACGACTGGCGCAACATCCCGGATCTCGCGAACGTCGGTTACCCCATTGCCGAAGCGCGCGCTGACGGGTCGTTCGTCATCACCAAGCATCCGCACACCGGTGGACGGGTGAGTATTCCCAGTGTGACGGAGCAGCTCGTGTACGAAATGGGCGACCCGCACGCGTACATCACGCCCGACGTCGTCGCAGACTTCACCAGCATCCGCCTGGCGGCCGATGGTGAGAACCGGGTGCGCGTGCACGGGATCACGGGGGCGCCGCCCACGCCGTTCCTCAAGGTCTCCATTGCCTATCGGGCCGGTTTCAAGGCCGTCGGTTCGCTCGTGTACTCGTGGCCCGATGCCATGGAGAAGGCGCAGCTGGCCGATCGCGTGTTGCGTGAGCGGCTCGACCGCCTTGGTCTCAAGTTCGATCAGGTGCTCAGTGAGTTCGTGGGCGCCACGTCCACCCACGGGGCACTGGCCGGTGACGGGCGCGATGCGCCGGAGGTGCAGTATCGCATCGGCGTGCGAGGCGGTGATCGCGCCGCCGTGGAACGATTCACACGCGAGATCGCACCACTGGTGCTCAATGGCCCGCCAAGCGTGACGGGCTTCGCCGGTGGTCGCCCGAAGGTCGAAGAAATCGTGGCCTACTGGCCCGCGCTGCTCGACAAGCGCGCCGTGTCCACCGCCGTCACCATCGTGGAGTGAGTGCCGTGAAGGTTCGTCTGCTCGATATCGCACACGCCCGCAGCGGCGACAAGGGTGACACGGCCAATGTTGGGCTCATCGCCCTCCGGCCGGAGTGGTATGCCGTGCTCGATCGCCATGTCACGCGAGACGCTGTGGCCAAGCACTTCGAGGGGCAGATCACCGGTGACGTGGTCCGCTTCGAACTGCCCAATTTGCACGCGCTCAACTTCCTGTTGCACGGCGCGCTCGATGGCGGCGGCACGCTGTCCCTCAAGACCGACGCCCAGGGCAAGGTGTACTCGACGGCATTGTTGCGCATGGTCATCGACGTGCCTGACGACGAGGCGTCACCCCTCGGTTTGCCGGCGGCGTCATGATGCAGCGCGTTCGCATCGCCCTGATTGCCTTCGGGGTGATCGCCTTCACTATCGCCCAGCAAACCGGGCGCGAATGGTTGCGGTGGGTGGGGGTGGTGCTGGTGGCGGTCGCGTTTTTCCTGCGGTTCATAAAGCGCTGACCCAGCAGCGGTTCCGCCCCCCGTTATGATTCAGGGATGACTCGCCCATTCGTCCCCGAATTGCTTGCCCCTGCCGGTACCCTCGACGCCGTTCGCGCGGCCGTCGCGAATGGGGCCAACGCGGTGTACCTCGGCGCGTCCATGTACAACGCGCGCGACGAGGGGGCGCAACTGTCCCTGGACGAGCTCGAACAGGCGTGCGCCATCGCGCATTCGCGTGGCGTGCGGGTGTACCTCACGTTCAACGTCCTGATCAAGCCGCACGAGCTGACCGAAGCGCTCAAGTATCTCGGGGATTGCATCGACCGCGGTATCGACGCGGCCATCGTGCAGGATCTGGGCGTGGTCCGCCTCATCCAGCAGATCTACCCGCAGCTGGAGGTGCACGGCTCCACCCAGATGACCGTGCACGATGCCTCGGGTGCCCGCGTGATGCACGAGTTGGGGATCGAGCGGGTGGTGCTGGCGCGCGAGAATACGCTGGAGGACATTCGCGCGATTCGCGAGGCGGTCCCGGAACTCAGTCTCGAGACGTTTGTCCACGGCGCGCTGTGCATCTCGTATTCCGGTCAGTGCTTCATGTCGGGGATGATCAGTGAGCGTTCCGCCAACCGTGGCTCCTGTGCCCAGTCGTGTCGCAAGGATTACACGCTGACCGACGAGACCACCAAGGCCACGCTCGACAGCGGGTATCTCATTTCCACCAAGGACCTGGCCGCACACGATCATCTCGAAGCGATCGCGAAGCTCGGCGTGGGGTGCCTCAAGGTGGAGGGGCGCAAGAAGAAGCCCGAATACGTGGCGACGGTCACCAAGGCGTATCGCGGGTGGCTCGACGGCATCGCGCGCGGAGAGACGGGCCGCGCCCCACGTCCGGAAGAGGTGGAGCCGCTGGTACAGATCTTCAGCCGCGGCAACACGGGCGGCATGTACGGCGGCCGGCAGGGGCGCGAGTACATCACGCGCACCCAACCCGACAACCGTGGCCTCCCCCTCGGGATGGTCACCGGTGCCGAGGGGCAATCGCTGATCATCGAGGTGTCGCGGCCGGTGTCCCTGGGCGATGGGCTCGGCTTCGAGGCGCCGGCCGCCGACGCCGGCGCTTCGGTCGGCGGCACGGTGGCCGAAGTGCGGACGTTGTCGGTGCGCGCGGGCCTGCACCGTCAGGTGGTCCTCGTGAAGAGTGGCCCGCGAGTAACCCGTGTCCCCGAAGGGTGGCACGTGGTACGGACGAGCGATGCGTCGCTACTCGCCGATGCGCGTGAGTCGTTCGCCGGTGTGCCTCACTTCGATCGGGTCGGGCTGCAGCGGGTGGATGTGCGCTGCTTCGGCCACGCCGGCGGACCACTCAAGACCGTGTGGACGTGCGGCGATGAGATCGAGGTGACCGTGCGCGGCGAGGTGCCACTGTCACCGGCGTCGAAGCGGGCGCTCGACATGACGCAATTGCGTGAGCAGTTCGGGCGGCTGGGCGGCACTCCGTTCAAGCTGGGCGCGGTGGAAATCACCGGCCTTGCCGCAGGTCTCTTCATTCCGGTGAGCGAACTCAATCGCCTCCGGCAGGAAGCCACGGAGCAGATCGAGCAGCAGTTGGGGTGGGCCCGCATGAGCGATATGGCGGTACGTGAGGCGCGCATCGGTGAATGCGTGGCACAGGTACCCGAAGTTGTGTCCAGCAGCGCCGGTGCGGCGTCGGTCTTCGCGCTTCGCGCCGTGGTGTACGACGTCGAAACGGCGCGCGAAGCCGCCGTCGGTGGCGCGACAGACATCGTGCTCGATCCGTTCCTGCGGCACCCGGCGCCGCCGCTGGCGCGCGTTACGGCGCTGCGCGAAGAACTGGCTGCGCAGGGCATCTCACTACGTCTCCGTACGCCGACCATCGTGCGTCCCGAGGAACGTGGTCGCCTTACCAAGTGGTTTGGCCTCGGGTTGCCCGTACTGACCGGACATCTCGGGCTCGCGGCGGAGTTCGGGGGCGACGGACACGACGTCATCGCCGACTATGCGACGAACGTGTTCAACCAGC
>Ga0315909_10005672_pt1 | contig 14233 bp, 15 predicted proteins | sample LakEriMetagenome_11_FD_203527 | JGI IMG/M metagenome (GOLD analysis project Ga0315909, IMG submission 203527) | Freshwater fungal communities from buoy surface, Lake Erie, Ohio, United States - Buoy 2 MA125 | ecosystem: Environmental > Aquatic > Freshwater > Lake | place: USA: Lake Erie, Ohio...
ACCATGTCGGACACGTCGACGATGTCGGACACGATGATCTCGGCGGGAGGCGGGGGGAGTTGTTCGGCCTCGTCGGCTGCCGCCGCGTGGGTCTCCGCGTCCGCCCGCCCCTGGGCGGCGAGGGACGCGTTCACGATGCGCTCGAGGTCGGTCAGCGACGCATCGCCGTCCCCCGGGGTCTCGTCGAGGATGGCGAGCAGGTGGGGGGCGACCCCGGATGCGCCGGCGGGGGACGGGACGCGCTGTCCGGGGGCGGGGGCGGTGCCCCACCGACCGCCGAGGCCGATCTCCTCCTGGCACAGCTTCAACTGGTCGCGGATGCGCCCCAGGGTGTCCTTGAGGTCGTCGCGCTTCGCCTTCACGACGGTCATCACCGCGTCCAGGTCGCTGATGGACGACTCGATGGTGGCCATCGACTCCCGCTCGTCGCGGAGTTTCATGGTGGCGATGGCCTCGCGGTCCCGCACCGACCGACCCGCCCGCGTCTCGGGGTCGTTGGTCAGCATGTCCTGCATCCGGAGGTCGAACTCGACCTTCGCCAGGCGCATCGCCCGGTTGAGGACGTGGTGGTCGTTCGACATCTGGAGGTAGATCTGCTGACACCGGTCCAGGTGGTTCCGGCACACGGCGATCTTCGCGTTCATGCGCTTCGGGCCGTGCGACAGCGGGTCGCTGTCGAGGGCGACCTCCATCGCGGAGAGCGCGGTGAACACGCGCTGGGTGTACGCCTCGTCGACGACGGGCAGGGTCTTGGGGGACATGGCGGCTCCTACTTGGTGTCCGCGGGCGCGGGCGCACCGGCGAGGGTCTCGCGGATCATGCGGCTGTAGTTGGCCTTGATCCCGCGCTGTGCCTCGCGGTGGTAGTTGTTGCTGATGTTGCCGCCGGCCAGGGCGGCATCGTGGGCGGCGAGGTCCGCCTGCATGGCGACCATGAGGTGCGCGACCCGGGCCTCGCGGAGGGTCATGCCCGACTTGGACTCGTCCGCGTCGGACAGGAGGGCGTCGATGCCACCGCCCGCGTCGTCCTGGACGGTGTTCCACGCCGCGGAGAACCCGGCGTACGTGTCGCCGCCCTTGCCCTTCACGGAGCGGGTGGCGACCACCTTGGTGATGCGGATGTTGGACTGGATGCGGCGGAGGAGGGACTTGATCTCGTCGTCAGTCATGGTGTAGGCCCGGTTGGTGTCGGTTGGTGTCGGTTGGTGTTGGCCGTGACACACCTACGCGAACACCACCGCCCGGACGCCCCCTGCCGCCGCGAGCCGGTCCAGGAACAGGGTGTTGCGGATGTCGGTCCGCGTGTTCGACACCGCGACCCCCATCGACTCGGGACTGCCGACCAGGATCGCCTTCCGCTTCGCGCGGGTGATGGCGGTGTACAGCAGGTTCCGCTGGAGTTGGTGGCTGAACCCCGGGACCCACGGGAGGACGATGACGTCGGACTCCTGGCCCTGCATCTTGTGGACGGTGACCGCGTACGCGAGACGCAGGTACTCGGGGGCGTCCTTCAGGGGGAAGTGGATGCGGGACGACCCCGCCACGTCGACGTCGACGTGCCCCGACCGCGTGTCGATGCGGACGACGGTGCCGATGTCCCCGTTGAACACGCCCAGGTCGTAGTTGTTGCGGACGACCATCACCCGGTCGCCCTCCCGCAGGACCTCCGACCCGATGCGGACCTCTGCGGTGCCGGGCGTCTTCGGGTTGAGCAGTTCCCGCATCTGGGCGTTCAGGTTCGTCACCCCGACCGTGCCCGCGTGGCGGGGCGACATCACCTGGAAGTGGACACCGTCGGCGTGGAGGCGCTTCGATACCTCGAGCACGCGTGCCAGGACGGCCTTCTCCTCGCGGATGGTCACGAACCGGAAGTCGCGGGCGGGATCGTCGTCCACGTCCGGAACGTCCCCCGCGTTGACGGCGTGCGCCGCGACCACGATGCCCGACGTGTCCGCCTGGCGGTAGATCTCGCGGAGGGACACGGTCGGGAACACGCCCGACGCGATGAGGTCGGCGAGCACGTTGCCGGGGCCGACCGACGGCAACTGGGCCGCGTCGCCGATGAACACCAGCCGCGCGGTGGTCGGCGTGCAGGTCAGGATGCGGTACAGCAGGTGCTGGTCCACCATCGAGGACTCGTCCACGATGACCACGTCGGCGGGGTACGGGTCCTTGGACCGCGCCCACTGCTCCCCCGAGCCGTCGGACGCGTCCGCCGGGGACGACGACGAACCCGTAACCCCGACGTAGGTCGCCTCCCGCTCGTTCTGACCCTCGTCCCACCCCTTCGCACCGAACGCACGGTGGATGGTCGAGGCGGACACCCCGGTCACGGAGGCCATGCGCTTCGCGGCGATGCCCGTGGGCGCGATGAGCAGGACGCGCAGCCCCATCTCCTTCAGGATGTCGACGACGGCGCGCAGGCTGGTCGTCTTGCCCGTGCCGGGCAGGCCCGTGATGACGCTGACCGGCTCCGTCACGGCGTTGATGACGCCCCGACGCTGGTCGGCGGACAGGGTGATGTGACTCGCCGTCGACCACCGGTCCACGGCGGCGGTGGCGCACTGGAGGGCATCGTTCGGCAGGTCGGGGCGGGCCAGCGCGAGCCGCAGCCGGTCGACGACCTGTGCGTCGTTCGCCGTCGTTCGACGGTCGACGAGTAGCTGGGCCGACGACGCCTCGACCGTGTGCATCCACGGCTCGTAGATGGCGACCGTGCCGGGGCGGGTCGTCTTGTCCACGACGACGCGGGGCTTCGGCTTCGACTGGGCCAGGGTGCGGATGGCGTCGGCGATCATCTGGGGGGTGACGTTCGGGCACCACTGCTGGACGGCGTCGAACACCTCACCCGTGCGCAGGAACAGGTGGCCCATCCCCCGCCGGTCGCGGCACGCGTTCAGGACCGCCCCCACCACGCGGTTCGGACTGTCCATCTGCAGCCCGAGGCGCTTGGCGACCTCGTCCGCCTGGACGAACGTGATCCCGTCGACCAGGACCAGCGCCCACGGGTCCGCCGACAGGACCTCCTGCGCCTGGGAACCGAACGTGGACCACACCTTCGACACGCGGTTGCGGGGGACGCCGACCTCGGCCAGGAACCCCAGCGTCTTGACGAACGCACGGGCCGCCCGCCACCGGTCGACGACGTAGTCGGGGGACTCCGACCCGGACAGGGCGGGGATGGTCGCCAGCCGCGCGACGTCGCCCGCGTCCAGCACGGCGACCATGTCGTCGCCCAGCGCGGTCCGCACGGCGGACGCCACCCGTTCCGTCACCCCGTGCGTCGTCAGGATGGATGCCGCCGTCGCCGCGTCCCACGTCGGCACGGCCGGGGCCTTGGTGATGTTCAGTTGCCGACCGTGCTGCGGGTGCGTCACCCAGTCGGCCTCGAACGGGATCCACACCCCGACCTTGACCTGCATCCCGGGGATGTTGCCCTTGGCGACGACGGGCATCCCGGACTCGCCGTCCAGGGTGATCCGCAGGATGTAGAACGACTGGGAGGCGTTCTCGAATACGACGGTGTGGACCCGTCCGCTGAAGTGCATCACTTCCTCCGCAAGCGTTCGAGCACCCGGCGCAACTCGTCTGCGCGGACGCCCAGGTCGGACCCGACGCCCGACGCGGCCACGGCGTCCCGCATCGCATCGACGTCGACGACGGGGGCGACGGCCACCCGGCCACGGTGCCCGACCAGGGCACGCACGCCCACGCGGTCGACCGTGCCGTCGAACCGCGTGATCGTCCAGTCACGCCCGTCCCGGTCCAGGACCCCCTCACCGGAGTAGGAGTACATCCGGGTCGGGTCGTCGTGGTGCCCGAACGGACACGGGTCGGGCTGGTAGGTGCACGACCCGCCACCCCACCGCGTCGGGTCGACGGGGTCGGCAGGTAGGTGGTGCGCCGCCAGACGCACCCGTGTCCCGACGAACTCGGCGATGGCATCGTCGACCGAACCCCCCGGGACCGTCAGGTGCGGTCCCGAGAACACGCCCTCGAGCAGTACGACGTTGAACCCCACGGCGGGCATCCCTCCAGGGAGGACGGATACCCGCCGGGACGGCCGGGCGACCCCCCTCCCGGACTACACCAGTTCGCAGGACCCGCCCATGCAGGCGAGTTCCTGTGCGCCCTGGCCCATGTCGGCCCGCTCGTACAGCGGCAGCGCGTCGTACGCCACGGTGGGGAACCGGGCGAGCATGTCGCGGTACGTCGCCTCGTCGATCTCCTCGTACGGGGCGAGCTTGTACTTCCCGCCGCTGAACGGGAGGAACGACACGCCCGTGATCTCGTCGAAGTGGTCGAACACGAAGTCGCCGACCTCGTCCCACTCGTGATCGCGGACGTACACCGTGATGGACTGGTTGTGCCCGCGCTCCCCGCACCACGTCCGCATGACGTGGAGGTACCGCTCGAGCATCTGCACCGCCGTCTCGGAGTCGCGCAGCATCGCACCGTCCGGGGCCTTGACCGGGAACTCGACCACCCACACGGGGCACTCGTCGTCCGGCAGGTGGTCCATGCCGTTCTCCTTGGACATCGGGACGCCGGAGTCCCGGAGCAGCCGGGTCAGCGGGTCCTTCGCGTCGGTGCGGACGCGGCGGATGTAGTACGGCGCGAAGCGCGGGTGGAACCCGGACGCGCAGTCGACGAGTTGCGACGAGTTCCCGCTGGGCTTCCCGCAGGTGATCGCCGCCGGGTAGTTGATCCCCAGCCACGCCGTCGCCTCGGCCGCCGTCTCGCGGGCGACGCGGTTGAACGTCTCCATCGCGTCGGGGTCCTGGGACAGGCGGGGGTTGTCGCACTGGCCCGTGATGTCGACGCCGAGGAGGCGGTCCTCCTCGCACAGTTCCCGCCACGCGGGGCGGAGGTACGGGAAGTCCGTGAACGACGCCTGGATGGCCCCGATCCAGGTGGCCACGCGCACCTTGTCGCACATCGTCGAGACCGTGTCGTCGGCCCGCATCACCGCCGCCGACAGGTTGCAGAACTGACCGCCGCCACCCTCGCCCGTCCACGGGTCGGTGGCCTTGCGGTACCGGAGGAGGATCTCCCCGCAGTTGTGGACGTACAACCCGTTGGCGTCAAAGGCGGACAGGTCGGGAATGGTGCAGTCGTAAACCTCCTGCTCTCCGACCGGGGTGAGGGCCTTCACGCGGGCGGTGAACCGCTCCCGGTTCGGAGTCCGCACGTACGAAGCGAGAACATCGTCGAGACGCCGGGACTTGTCGGGGGTGCTGAACCCGACCACCTCCGCGAACCGGAAGATGTTGTCTCGGGAGACCGACAACTCGTGTGACGCCTGGCACCAGTACTCCGCAGTGCCACCCTTGCCATCAGGCAGCAGGCGAGAACCCGCCTCCCGACGATCCTCGTAGATGGACGATGCGATGCCAAGGCGAAGAAGCATCCGCTGCACAGCGCGGAGGGTGTCGAGGTTCGACTGGGCCAGGCGCACACTGGACCCCTTCGCACGCAGGACACACCCGTCCGCATCAAACAAGCCCGACAGCACGCCAGCAGCGAAGGACTCGGACTCCCGCTCCATCTCCGCCGTGATGACCTTGTTGCCAGGAACAACATTGTACTGGCGGGCGAGTTCGGAGAGGGCCACACAGGCGATGCGCCAGGTCTCATTCGCCTTGCTGTAGCAGGGGGCGAGGTCAGAACGGTGTCGCATCCCCAAGGCATTGATCTTGTCGAGCGCGACCTCAGCCATGCTCCGTGCGTCGGGACCCCAGAAGGTGAGGATACCGAGGTCCGACTTGCCCTCCGGCTGGGCAAAGGTTCCGTCCCCGATGAGGGACCCGAGCAGCCATCCCCGGTCGAAGTCCAACTTGTCGGAGACAAGCACGGGGCGGTGGTTGTTGAGCCGCACCAAGTCCCCCGGCTGCAACTCCTCAGCCGGCACCCACTCAAACCGCTGCACCTTGGCGTCCTGCACGACGCGGCAGACCTTGTGGTTGCCCGTGAGGTCCAGCGAGTACCCCTCCTCCGTGTCCAGTCGGAACACAGGCTTCACGCCGGTCGACCAGAAACCATCCTCGGTGGAGGGGTACGCCGCCCCGTCCACCACAGCCACGAACGGCTGGGCGATGAGTTCGGACACCTGGCGCGGACCCTGCACCGTGTTCACCCAAGTCGAACCCGTCACACAGGGATTGCTGCGGCAGTCGCCGCGACGGGCGGCGCGCTTCACCGGGGGCATCCGGTACAGGCCGCGCTCGCCCGACCCGGACGCGCGGAGGGCCGACCACTCGCGGTCGAACACGTCGCGGGTCGGACGGTCGTGGTGGTGGGCCGAGTTGTTCGCCATGTACCGGCACACGGGAAAGTCACCCCGCGACCAGTCCTTGGCGTGGCGCATCTCCTCGTCGTCCGGGTCCGAGAACGAGATCAGGGCCGCGCGGCGGAACCCGCCGACCATCACGATCTCGCCGATCGTGCACATGATGTCGTGGGCCTCGATGGGGCGCAGGCGGCGGCCACGCGCACCGTCGATGATCCGGGCACACAGGTCGAACAGGTTGACCAGGGGCTCCGGCCCGCTGGCGCGGCCGCCCTTCGTCCGCAGGACCTCGCCCCGGGGGCGGACGGCCGACACGTCGTACCGGACCGTGTGCCCGCGCCACAGCGCGACCAGCACCTCGTACAGCGCGTCCGCCCACCCCTCCGTCGAGTCCGCGACCGCGACCGTGACCGTATCGCCCGTCGCGCCCCCGACCTCGGGGAGGTTGTCCACGAACTCCCGCTCGACGGAGAACCCGACGCCCGTGCCGCACATCAGGACGTACAGCGCCTCGGAGAACGCACGGACGCAGTCCACCGGGAGGAACGAGCAGTTGTAGACGGTGACGTGGTCACGGTCCGCAGCCGGACCCGCCGACCACAGCGCCCGCATCGACGGCAGGACCCCCATCGACAGCATGTGCGTGCGGATGGCGTCGACGACGTGACGGGGGACGTCCCGGCGAGACGACGCCCACCCGACGTACCGGTCGACCGCCTCGCCCCACGTCAGTTCGCGCCGCCCCTCCTCGGGGACCCACCGCGCGTACGTGCGCAGGAACACGAACTCGGACAGGGGGTTGTGGAAGGGGACATCGACGGCCCGCACGGACTCGTGGGCAGACTCGCGGGCATGTTCGTGGACGGACGGAATCAACATGGGCTCCTCTCGCAGGAAACAAGGGTGGACCGGCCCGCTCCCGACGCCGACGGACCGCAAACGCACGACCCCCGGGGTATGCCCGCCCTATCGCGCAGCCGACCCGGTGCCGGACCCGCAGTGCCGGATTAGTGCCGCTTCGAGCGACACCCACGGATTTGCACGGCCCTGTTTCGCACCCCGCTCGGCGGCGACGATGCCCCGCAGCAGGCGCGTGAGTGCCGACGCACCCCACCGGCGGGCCGGTGGGAGGATGGAGTTCTTCAGGACGAACGGGTTCACGCCGACCCGCGACGCCAGGTCCCCGTCCGACACCGACGGGTTCGCCGCCAGCGCCGACGCCGCGTGGAGCCACCGCGCCACCGTCCGGGCCAGGTGGCCGCACGCCGCGACCGGCGAGTCCCCGTCCCCGCCGGACCGCGCCGTGGACAGCGCCCGCACCACCCCCACGGCGTCCCCGGCCGCCACCGCGCCCACCAGGTCGTCGCGGTACTCGGACGCGAACGGCGCGACCAGCGCCGACACGTCCGCACGGGTCACCGTGTCCCGACCGTCGGCCCGCAACAGGGCGGCGAACTTCGCCGCCTCCTGCGTCATCAGCCACCGGTCCGCCCCGGCCAGCTTGACCGTCAGCGCCGCCACGTCGTCCGGGATCGTGAACCCGAGACGGGCGACCTCGGTGCGCAGGAACTTCGCCGCCGCATCCCGGGCCTCCCACGGCTTCGGGGCGTCCCACGACAGCACCCGACGCTTCCCGACGGCGTCCACCACCGCACGAACGAACCCGTCCTTGGGCGCGTCCCCCGCGTGCACGACGACCATCGCCACGTCCGACGCGTCGTCGTCCCGGTGGTGGGCGGCCACCACCGCCGCGTCGTCGTCCGTCCACGACCCCGTCTGCCCCCGGCGACGCGGCAGACCGGACTCCAGGACGAGGATGCACGGGTCCGCCACGATGAACGACGCCGACAGCGCACCCCGCAGCCCGTCCCCGTCGCCCTCGGACAGGCGGACGAACCGACGGCCCGTCGCCGTCGCCGCACGACGGGCACGGGACAACTCCCGGTCCCGCATGAACTCGTCCGTCCCCGCCAGCACCATCACCGGGTACGGACGGTCCCACCCACGGCTCACGGAACCACCGCCGACAGCGCCTCGTGCCACGGCACGACCCGCAGCCCCGTCGCACGGCGCACCCGACCCCACAGCGCCACCGCCCGTCCGACATCCCGTCCCGACCCAGCCAGGACCGGGGACAACTCCGACGCCATGGCGCGGAACACCGCCGGGGCGTTCCAATCGTCCTGGACCGTCACCATCGCGTCGAGGACCCCCGCCGCGTCCCCAGCCAGGTAGGCCTTGACCACGGCCCGTGCCGCCGACGTCGCGGCCCCGTTCGACGGCCACCGACCCGGACACCACTCCGACAGGCACCGGGACCGGATGGTCGGCCGCACCTCGGCCTCGTCCCACGCCCACAGGTGCAGCCTCGGGTACGTCGGGTCCGGCTCCTCCAGGACCTTCAGCAGCGGGTCCCCCACCCCGTCCGACGTCCCCAGGTCGACCGGCCCCACGACGATCGCCGTCGGACGGTCCCCCACGTACGGCGTCGACGCCGCAGCCGCGACCGCACGGGACGTCTCCGCGTTGATCCCCGTCGTCGGGTCCCCGTACACACCCACCACCCGTCCCCACGCGTCCGCCGCGACCGACGCCCGCGTCTGAGAGGTAGGCCCGTGGAACAGGATCGGACTGGCAACCGCACGGTCAGACCTGGACACCGAACCTCCGCCCGCAGGTCTGGCACTTGTAGTGGGTGATCGAACCACCGCCGGGCGTCTTGATCGACTTCACGATCAGTGCCTGCTTGCCATCGCAGCGCCCCTTCGGGGCGGCGCGACAGGCCATCCACACCGACTGGGGTGGCTTCGCGTCCGCCATCGTGACCTCCCATCCGTCGGGTCAACCTACCCCGCCGGGATAGGGCCCGTACCCCGCCACGGCGAACGATGACCCGATCGCCCGACCGACCAGGACGACCACCTCCCACGAGGGGAGCGACCACGTCGCAGGGTTGTCCCTCGTCAGCGCGTCCGACCGCAAGACCGGGACGACGCACCGATTCCACTGCTCCCCGTCCACCGACACGGGGAGGACCTCCGCCGGCCGAACCCCGGATCGGACCACCCCCGCCGATCCATCCCCATCAGGGAGGACCACCACCACCCTGGACGGATGCGACCTCGTCGTCGTCGGGAAGTAGGGCCTCGCGTACCCGGACAGGATCAGGTAGCACGGCAACGCCAGAACCTCGGCAGCCTCGATCGAACTCAGGATCCTGGAAGGCGGAGTCGGGATCATCTTCGGCAGTCTCCACCGATCCATCCGTCCATCGGGCGTCCACCGATCCCCTCGTCAGGTGGACACGTCCATCCACCCCTCGTCAGGCGATCCCATTGGGGTGGTTGATCCGTCCCTATACGGGAAACAGGCATAAGTTGCCCTACCCATCAACCATCAGGTTGTGGATTCCCCTACATAGGCGTCTTGTTCCGACATCCTCTGGCACCCGTGGTACCAGATTTCTTTCTTCAGGTCGTTTGAGCAGTTCGGTTGGCTTTGGCGGTGGGTGTCGGTCTACGTTGATTAGGTCTTGTAGTTGTTCTTCGAGTAGTAGTTCTTCGTGTTCGTGTTCGTGGAGGTCGTGTTCGTGGAGGTCGTGTTCGTGGAGGTCGTGTTCGTCGTGGTCGTGGTGAGCGGGGTTTGTTCGGTCACCCTACGGGTTCCCGAACACTGATCCTTTGATCATCCCTACCAGGATGTTCCTTCATCGTACTCCCGATGGTCGGGGCGGTGGAGGATGGGATGGGATCGTGTCGGGAGTGCGGGGGGTCATCCCACCTCCGTGCCTCCCCGATGGAGAGGGTCCAGAAGGCCGACGACCGAGCACCGTGCCTGACGGGCAGGTTTAGGTGGTCCCTTATCGCGGTTCCAGTTTCGACTCCTCTCGCTGAGGAGCGGTCGGACGGTGGAGTTCCTTGCCACCCGGGTTTCCCCGGTCCCGACGTCGATCCTGGGAAACATCCTCACCGACTTCCTGGGAAGGCGGATCGGGCAGAACCCGTGGTGACCCGAGACGAAACGACCTCCCCGTGGGGAGGTCGGCTGTCCGACGTGGGGCTTGTACCCCGAACCGTCGTCGGGGTCAACCCGTCCGTCAGGCCATCTCGATGGCGGCCTCGACGTCGTCGGGGTCGACGGTGAGGCCTGCAAACTTGAACTGACGGACGAGTTCGGCCACCTGGTTGGGGCCGACGCGGGCCTCGACGAACCCGGAGTAGGTGCGGGAACCCGACGTGTAGACCATCAGGCGGACGGTCTTGGGGTCCGGGTACGACACGTGCATCTGGTCGAGGGTGACCCGGCTGCTGGCGCGGCGGACGCCCATCTGGAGACCGGACAGTTCCTCCTGCAGGTCCATGTCGGCGAGGAACGGGGGCGGGTTCCGGAGGACCTCCCTCTGGGCGACCTCGCGGGCACGGACGACGGCCTTCCCGATGAACGACCCGGAGATGCCGAGTTCGCGGCCGAGTTGGGTGAAGTTCTTCCCGGGGTCGGCCATCCACGCCCGGACGACGTTCATGTCCGAGTCGCGGAGTTCGCGGGACCACAGGTCCATCAGCCACTCGCGGGCCTGGTCGGCCCACGGGCCGTCCAGGAACCTGCCGAGGACGAGGTCCTCGGCGTACGGGGAGTACGCCGACGTCGCGGGCAACTGGGTGATGCGCCCGTCGTCGGTCTCGAGGCCCTCCTGGACGGTGGGGCCGAGGCGGGTGCGCTCGCGGGTCTTGCCCCGGATGTCGTTCAGGGCGCGCTGCTTCAGGTGTCGCAGGACGATGTTGCGGGCGGACGTGAACCCGTCGCCGGGCAGCGACGTCCACCGGGACCCTTCGGCGAGGTACTGGCCGACGTTGTAGAGGACGCCCCCGGGCCTGCTGGCCATGGTCTCGCCGGAGATGACCCGCGACACCAGGTCGTCCGCCGCGTCGAACATGTCGGACCGGCCCAGGATGGACCGCGCGACGCGGACGAACGACGCGTACATGCCGGAGTCCGTCGTGGACAGCCACGGGGACTCCGGGTCGATCCCCAGGTGCCTGCCGGCGGCGTCCAGCCCGGACCTGCCCCGCGACGACCACTGGTGGGGGCGGACGCCGGCGATGCCCTCGAGCAGGGCGGTGCGGACGAACACGTCGAGGTGGCGGTCCACGGTGGACGCGGTGATGCGCGCGGCGACGCGGGCGGCGATGCGGATCATGGTGCGGTTCACTCCTCCGCCCCCACGCGCCGATAGGCCGATCACCGTTGCAATCTTCGGGTCGCCGGGGTACGGTGCCGGCGACCGCCCAAAGGCCCTATCGGAGTCCGCCGCGGTCCCAACGATCCTCCCCCTGACGCAGCGGACGGCCCCCGCGTGGTCCCGTCCGTGAAGGACATCGCCATGACCCGGTCCCCCGTGGGGTCGTACTCCGTTTGTGCCGTCGTCCACGCCATCGCGACGGCCGCCCGCTACCAGGCCGATCGGCCGGTTGAACTCGATCGGGTCGCGGTGGCGGCCCACGGGTCGATGACCCGGCTGCGTCCGGGCACGTTCCTGGACGACGTTCGGTTCCACGGCCTGCGCCAGGCGATCGCCGCCATCGTGGCGCGGACGCCGGCCCCCGACGTCCCGGCCGCCTTGGACGTGCTGGCCGCCGACGGGGTGATCGACGCGGTGGGGCACTACTTCGACGGGACGATCGCGCTGACGCCCGCCGGCGTGGGGCGGGCGCTGGAGTTGCGCCCGCAGTTCACGGCGCAGAACCTGACGACCGAGTGGTTCGACCGGTTCCTGACGCGGGACGAGTACGACCGGCTCGTGCGGCACGTCGCGTCGAAGACCAAGCACTCGCGGGACGAGTCGGAGATCCGCGGGTTCGTCCACGGGTACGTCCTGAGCATGTCGAAGAACGACGGCCTGCGCGGACGCATCCTGGCGGACAACGACCCGACCCCGTCGAGCATCCGGGCCTGGGTGTGGAAGCACGTCCTGAGCACCTTCCGCAACGAGGGCACCGACGCCCAGACCCGCACGGTCAAGGGTTCCCGCACGGAGCGCGAGGTCCGTGGGATGGGTCCGCCGCCCGACGCGTACGCGTCGCCGGGCGTCGACACCACCGTGGTGTACGCGCTGGAGGGGGGTGGGGAGGGCGACCCGGGCACGTTCGCCACGTCGTCCGCGTCGCAGGGCCACGCCCTCCTGGACGTGGTGGACGCGTCCCCCACGGCGGAGGAGCTTCTCGCCCACAGCGACGCGATGGCGCGGGGCATGGCCCGGTTCGAGGCGGCCGTCCGCGCCGACAAGCCGGGGGCCGCCGCCCGCTACGTCCGCGTGCTGGGCCACATGGCGCGGGGGCTGTCCCCCGCCGAGGTCGCCGCCGTCGAGGGCGTGTCCCCCGCACGCGGCGCCACGCTGGTCGCGGAGGTCCGCCAGGCGGGCCGCCACCGCGCGACGAAGGACCGGGTCCGGCACGACGTCGTGCGTTACCTGGAGTCGGAACCGATGTCGACCCTGGCGGAACTGGTCGACGAGATCTCTGCCGACGGGGCGGCCGTCCGCGACGCGGTGACGGAACTCGTCACGGAGGGGATCGTCGTGTGGCGCAAGGGCGGGTCGCTCCAGGTGGCCCGGGACGCCGAGGCGGCTTTCGACGCGTAGGCGGTCCGACCCCGCCCCGGCCGGTGTATCGACGGCGAAGGGAGGGACACATGATCGACCAGTACGTCATGGGGCTCGCCGTCGCGGCGACACCCTGCTTCGGATACCACGACGCAGGCGCCGCCGTGTGCGGCGACTGCCCCGTCGCCGCGGCGTGCGCGTCCTCGTGGCGCATCCGCGCGGCCACCGTCGCCGATCAGATCGCAAAGGCAGAGCGGTCCCGCGCACGCCGACCCGCGCCGCCCGCACCGCCCCCGCCGCCCGTCACCGAGTCGATCGACGACATCATCGCCAGCATCGACAAGAATGTGGTGGTCGCCGCGCCGCCGCCCGCACCCCCGGTCGTCGAGGACCTGACGACCCTGTTCGGGGACCTGCTGGCCCCGTCGCCCGCACCGCCCCCGTCGCCCGCACCGGCACCCCCGTCGCCCGCACCGGCGGCGTCGGCGCCCCGCGTCACGATGATGAAGGCGGTGATCGACTCCGTCTGCTTCTCGTGCGGGCAGAAGATCCCCGCCCAGACCATGGCGGCGTTCATCCCCGGCAAGGGCGTCCGCCACCCCGGGTGCCCGTAGCGCCCGCCAGGGGCGCGTGGGGCCGTCCTGGACCCGTGGGGGCACTTGCACCCCGCCCGGCGGTGTAGGACGGCCCACGGGGCACCGGACGGCCCCAAACGGGGGTGCCCGGCCCCCCGCCCGCCACCGACATCGGAGAGAGCCATGATCGTCGAGTTCACCAACCGCCACGGACGGCGGACGTTCACCATGACCCCCGCCGACATCATCGCCATCACGGAGTGGGCACGGTCCATGTGCCACCTCGCGTACGGCCCCGAGGAGGGGGAGCGGCAGTTCCGCGCACTGCCCGCCAAGCAGGTCCTGTCCCTGTGGGCGGTCCGCCCCGATCGCACCGGGGAGGCGTGACCCGTGCGCACCATCTCCGGACGCACGTCCACCACCCGACGACCGGAGGTCCAGCACTTCCCTCCGCGCCCCAGGCGCGACCCCCGTGCGCCCGATTCCTCCCACCACTTCGACATCGACTACTTCGCGTTGGAGTGCCGGTTGCTGTCCGGCGTCCTGCGGGGTGACCGGTGACCAACCCCCCGGCCATCGAATGGGGCCTCCGTTCATCGGGGAGACGGGGGTCCGCAACCTGGTCGGTCGGGGACCGACACCTCGTCGCGTGGATCGAGATCCGCGACGAGGGATCACGCCACACCCTGGAAGTATGGTGGCCCGAACGTCAGGGCCTGCCCCCGGGCGACCACACGGTGGGCATCGTGATGGGCGGTGCCCGGTACGTCAC
>Ga0315909_10005675_pt1 | contig 14231 bp, 11 predicted proteins | sample LakEriMetagenome_11_FD_203527 | JGI IMG/M metagenome (GOLD analysis project Ga0315909, IMG submission 203527) | Freshwater fungal communities from buoy surface, Lake Erie, Ohio, United States - Buoy 2 MA125 | ecosystem: Environmental > Aquatic > Freshwater > Lake | place: USA: Lake Erie, Ohio...
AAAACAAGGTTGTGCTGGTAAACCTTTATTGTCCAAACCGGTCCCATGCAAATTCAATGACGGATTGCCAAGGGCATGTGCAATTGGAATTGACTGCTCTGCGGTCCGAAGCAATTCTGCGGCGCCTTCTTTATCTCCCAATCGGCCCGTTATATATCCGGTCATAGATGTGAACTTCGCGCCTGTAGCAGCTAAAGCCGCAATATCTTTCTGAGTCCAATCCCAAATCTCGACCGCAAAACCAAGTGAATGAATTTTCTTAACGCGTTCTATGTGTGGCAGATCTAAAAAGACCATTTCAGAACAGACCGCGAGTGTGAAGTTAGAGCTCATATTGCTACCTCTATAACTTTTAAGAAAGATATTTAGAGAGAAGTTCTGGTGCGCTTGAAGGGATTCGAACCCCTAACCTTCTGATCCGTAGTCAGATGCTCTATCCGTTGAGCTACAAGCGCAGGCGTGCTGGCAAATACTACTCGTTGATTAAGGTTGCCCCAAACGTAATAGATCGGGGACCGAAACCGCTTTAACACGTGGTTTTCCACGGGATTCTCCAGCCGCAACTTCGGCTTCATTAATTCGAACCCAGTATGGCTGGTCAACTACTTTGTGATCGCCTGTTAGAAGTTCGGTGATATCTCCTGCAGTTTTTGCATCTTTTAAGTCTGAAATCAACAACTTCACAACTTCTGCTGCATCACTCTTGTTTGTTCCAATAACTCCGGATGGCCCACGTTTTGCCCAACCAACTACATATATATTTGACCCTGTAATCCGGCCATCAGTATTTGTAATCTTTCCACTTTCATACTTAACCCCAGGAATTGTTGTTGCTTCATAACCAATTGCAGTAATTACTAAGTCGCAAGGAATTGTCACATCACCGCTTGGAGTTGAGTAAACGATCCCTTCAACTTTTTGATTACCAATTATTTCCTTGGGAGTATGTGAGAAGAGGAATTCCAAAGAGCGCGCAAGTCCTTGTTTTGGAGTTTCAGCAATAAGTTTCATAGCCTCTAAATTGCTTGCCAAATGCTTTTCGATCTCGCCTTTAGCTTCAGCGTTCTTTTGTGCAAGAGCAATTGCCTCTTCACTTATATAAACATCGGTATGTTCTAACTTAGGCAGATCACGAAGTTCCGGTGCCGTAAAGGCTGCAAATTCTGCGCCACGACGACCAGTGATAAATACTTTTCGGATATTGCTCTTCTTTAAATGCTCGTGTGCATGATCTGCGGTATCGGTTTCATCTAGCTCTTTTGGATCTATCGCAAGAATCCGACCACAATCCATCGCAACATTTCCGGCTCCGATTACAACAGCAACTCTGCCTGAAAGATCAACCTTGAAATCTGCAAAGTCTGGATGCCCGTTATACCAAGGAACAAACTGTGCCGCAGAAATAGAATTAGCTAAATCTTCGCCAGGTATCCCAAGTTTCTTACCTATTGCAGAGCCCGTGGCCATAATTACTGCGTCATATCTATCTGTTAAGTCATTAAGTGAAATATCCTTACCAAGCTCTACATTTCCAAAAAGTCGGAAGTTTGCTTCGGATGCAATCTTCTCGAATACTTTTGACACAGTCTTAATCTTTGGGTGATCAGGAGCAACACCTGAACGCACTAAACCCCAAGGAGTTGGCAGCCGTTCAATCATGTCGATTGAAAATGTTAAATCTTCAGTTGCCGAATTCTGCAGAGCTTGCGCAGCGAAATATCCTGATGGTCCAGCACCGACGATTGCAATCTTGTAATGCGGCACTAAAACCCCTAACTTCTCTGCGTTATTCCTCTTAGTTTACATTGCAATTACTTGCTAAACGGACCCGAAAGTCCGCTGCACGATGGCTTTGGCCCACCATTTGGATTTCCGTAGCGGTGATACGTAATTGCCACTGATTGTTCGATTAGCCATCTAGGGCACTCAATATCTCCACGTTGTGCGACAGGTCTATGGTCGATTGAAATTCCTTGCTGCAACATCTCAAGCACTGGTGGCTTACAAGATGCAAGCCATCGAACGCGTGAAAATTTCTCTTTCACATCTCCTAAATCATTTGTAAATATCACCTTGGCACCTGTCGTTTCACTGATGTGATGAATAAGTGACTTCTCTACTTGAGTTGTTGATTCATCAATCACAACAACAATTGGAGCCAAATAGTGTCGATAGCGCTGGAAATTCTTTTCAACTATCAAACTTGATCTATCAATTGCTTGCGAGCCAACTTTGCTCCACCAACTGTTTACGCCATAAATGGCTGGCTCCAGGTTTGTTACTCGTGGCCAATTTCGTAGAGTATTTACATAATTCAACCCACCGGCTTTAGCATTTGGACCAACTGCTGATTTCTTCCAGCCGCCAAAAGGTTGACGGTTAACAATGGCACCAGTTATTCCGCGATTTACATAGAGATTGCCGGCTTCGATGCGATTGATCCACTCTTCACACTCTTTCTCATCAAGAGATTGAATCCCTGCGGTTAAGCCAAACTCGGTTTCATTCTGCCAATCGATAGAAGTATCAAAATCTGGTGCTTCAATTACTGCAAGAACTGGACCAAACCATTCATTGCGATGTGACCATGAACCAGCTTTGACTCCCAGCTTTACTCCGGGGCGCCACATCAAACCAGCGCTATCTAACTGCTTTGGCTCTACCAACCAGCTCTCGCCAGAATCTAATTGAGTCAGCGCGCGCTTAAGTGCACTCTCTGCAGGTCGAATAATTGGGCCGACAGTTGTAGAAAAATTCCATCCTGCACCAACACTTAGAGATTCAACAGCGTCTTGAAGTTGGCGAACAAATGCAGGATCGTTATAGATATGTGTATCAACAATTGCAATGGATGCTGCAGAGCATTTCTGTCCCGCGTGACCAAATGCCGATTGCACCAAGTCTTTAACTGCTGCATCAATATCAGCACATGAAGTTATCAAAATTGCATTCTTACCGCTGGTCTCGGCCATCAAATTGATTTCCGGGTGCCATGATGTAAATAACGAGGCGGTATCAAATGAACCAGTAAGAATAACTCCATCAATATCTGGATGTGTTACTAGGTATTTCCCATTTTCATCATCGCGCATCGGCAAGAACTGCAGAACATCTTTTGGAACTCCACCAGCCCACAAATGGCTAACGATTTCCCATGCAGTCGCAACAGTTTCTGGGGCAGGTTTCAATATCACTGTATTTCCAGCTGCAAGTGCAGCGCAAAGTCCACCAATTGGAATCGCATATGGGAAGTTCCATGGCGGAACAACCAAGATTGTGCCGAGTGGAGTTGATTCACCAAAGTTTTCTGCAGTTGTTGCATAAAAGCGAGCAAAATCGATTGCTTCAGCAACCTCTGGATCTGCTTCTGCCACTGTCTTTCCGGCATCACGCGACATCACCGCGATTGTCTCGGCAGTTGCTTGCTGCATCACAGCTGCGGCGGCAAAGAGAATTTCGGCACGCTCTCCGATGGTGAATGAACTCCACTTTGCTTGCGCGCTCTTTGCGGTTGCAATTGCATTATCTACATCTGCAGCTGAACCGACCGAGTAGTGATACCAAACTTTTCCATTATCAGAAGGGTCGTGGCCTTCTTCTTGATCTTCTGTAAATACTTCTCTGCCATTAATTACAAGTGGAATCTCTTGATTTTTAATTCCCCGAATCTTTTTTATCGCCTTCTCAACTGAAGCTATAAAGAGTGGCTCTGTTGGATCAGCATTTGGTTCATTTTTAAAGGTTAAACCAGTCACCTGTGAATGCTCAATATGGCGCAGTGTTTCTGTTGTAACTGCGTGGCGATCTGCTACAGACTTTAAAAATCGCTGTTCTTGATCGGCAAACTTGGCTGGATTCTTTGCAATATCGAATGCTGCCTTCAAATAGTTTTCGTCAGAAGTATTTTCATCTAAACGGCGAACGAGATAAGCAACTGCTGCTGCAAAATCATCCTTACGCGTTACTGGTGCATAGAGCAGAACTGGTTGACCTGAACGAGTAACTGCAAGTGCTTCTGCATTAGCCATTCCTTCAAGCATTTCGATATCAATCTGTTCTAGAACGTTCCGAGATTTAGCAACCTCGATAGCCCATGTCATATGAAAGAGATTGTGTGATGCAATTCCAATCCGAACTGCTTTTGAATTCTCTGGTCGTAGTGCGGCATCTACTAGACGAAGGTATGAAGCATCAACATCTGATTTCGTGCGGTACGGAGCTGGGCTCCAACCATGAAGTTCTGCTTCTGCATGTTCCATTGCAAGGTTTGCACCCTTTACTAAGCGCACCTTAATTGTGCCGCCCGATTTTTCGTAGCGCCCCTTTGCCCAAGTTACTAGTTCGCCGAAGAAGTGGTGTGATTCTGGAAGATAAGCCTGCAGAACGATTCCTGCCTTCATTGCCGAAAATTCATCTTCATCTAAGACGCGCATAAATGCTGCAACTGTCATCGGAAGATCTCGATACTCCTCCATATCAAGGTTCACAAAAACACCTTGCTGTTGAGCATTGCGATAAAGAATTCGCATCTTTTCAGAGACGCGATCAATAGAACCATCAAAATCAATGATGATGAGTTGAGCAACAATCGAAGATAATTTAACTGAAATGTAATTAACTTCTGGGCGGCGCATCATTTCGAGAATTGATTGAAAGCGTTGCTCTGCTTCATAATCACCAAGAACTGCTTCTCCTAAGACATTGATATTAAGGGAGATACCTTTACTTGTGCGCTTTGCTAAGTGCTTTGCAAGTTTGTCTTTTTCAGAGGCCAAAATTAAATCTTTGGAGAGAGCACGAACTCGTTTATGAACAAGGCCAACAATCGGTCCCGGAACCACTCGTGATAAGACGCCGATAAAGTGAAGTCCGAGGGCATTTACTGCGCCGAATCCAACCAAACTTGCCTTCTTGGCTGCGCGACGGAAAATTCGCGAAGAAGATTGCACCGAACTAATTCGCATAACTTCATCAGTAAGAGTTATTGTCGCTTCAATCGCTTTAGGGTCTTTAAATAATCGAGCCACCCGCTTACGGCTAGCTTTTTCACGACGATCACGTAACTTTTCAGACTGAGTCAACAACTCTTTAGTCTGGGTAATAGCCGTGGCCGCAAGCTTGTCTACTGCAGCATCAGTCTCAAAGATTGAAGGCATCTGGCAAGGCTATCAAGGGAAATTACAGAACATTAAACCAAATTCATTTAAGAGCGGAGACGAAGAGATTTGAACTCTTGAAGGGTTTTACCCCTTACCTCGTTAGCAGTGAGGCGCACTCGACCGGGCTATGCGACGTCTCCAAGTGGTGAGGGAAGTTTACAGGTTTACAAAGGATTCTGATAACTACTTACTTCACAACTCAACTATGCGTAGGCAGTAATAGGTTTTCCTAAAATCTCTTCATCCACGGAAATTCCTAGGCCTGTTCCGGTAGGTAATTCACCGAAGCCACCCGAATTCTTACAACCCCATTCGGTAATTCGCTCCTTCACCATAGACCCCGTGAAGAAGCCATTCATGAAGAAGCGATCTGGTGTGCTTGCGGAAAATTGTGCCATCGCAGCCGTAATGATGTCGCCGCCACCGGAATCTTCGACAGTTAAAGCAAGACCGAGCTCCATACTTATGTCGCGGGCTTTTTTCACTGGTGTAATTCCACCGAAGCGGGAAATTTTAAGCATTACCGCATCCATTGCATTTAATTCGTGGGCGCGCAATACATCAGCGCTAGTTAGTAAACTTTCATCAAGAATAAATGGTTGACGACTTCGTGCCTTTACTCTGGCGCTTTCTTCCATGGTTGCACATGGCTGTTCTACAAATATTTTAAGCCCATCTAAGGCAGCGACAATCTGTACGGCTTCATGTTGGGTCCAGTTACCGTTGGCATCAAAAATAATTCGTTCTGCACCTTCGATAACTGACATGCAAGCTTCAACGCGTTTAAGGTCGGTTTCGTAATCTCCGCCAACTTTCATTTGAAATCTTTTATATCCAAGTGATTTCCATTTAGCACAATCATCTTTCATTTCATCTGGGCTAGCCATACTGATTGGTGCATAAAGTGGAATCTTGGTTCTATGCGTTCCACCTAAAAGATCGCTCACTGACATATTTGTGCTCTGCCCAAAGAGATCCCAGCATGCAATATCGATTGCCGCCTTCGCGTAATAATGACCCTTCATCGTTTTTTCCATAACACCATAAATTAATTCAGGGGTGCTTGGATCCATTCCTAAAACTGCCGGCGCCAATAACTTTAAAGCAGCTCTTGCGCCATCACCATGAGCTACTAAATATCCTGGAGAGAAAACGCATTGCTCGCCCCAGCCGACTAGACCGTTGTCAGTTTCGATTCGGACAATTGTGGAGTCTTGATCGGTTGCGACTTTGCCGCCAGAAATAACAAACTTACCGGCAGACATTGTGTAAGTTTTTTGGAAGACATCAATCTGCTTAATTTTCATAGTTTTTTCTCTTCCTACCAAAATTCGATTCGCAGCGCACAAGAGCAGGTTATGCGAGGGCTCAGAATTAAACTAGGGTTTATTACGAATTTAGCTAAGTTTGATTAGGTTTTCAGCCCGGTTGGCCGTTAGGCCAATAAACCGAGCGTTGGTTTCATCACTGCCCCGTGACCAGACCTCTGCCTCTTCAGGAGTTTTTCCATATCGGATATGTCGCGCGATAAGTCTTTCGATTCTTATTTCATCGTTGATATCTATAAACCAAGTGTGGTCCAGTAACGGATAAATGCTATCCCAATTGTAACCTTCTGAAAATAAATAATTACCTTCGATGACTACAACTTTTGATTCCTTAGGAACCATTCCTTCATCCGCTATTGATGTCTCAATTTCGCGATGAAAGATCGGAAACTTATGGTCAATATTGAAATCAATTCTCACTTTCTTAATGAGTGAGGTAAAGCCTTCAACATCAAATGTATCGGGTGCACCCTTTCGATCACGGCGACCTAAAGAAATTAGTTCTTCATTACTTAAATGGAAACCATCCATTGGAATTATTGATACTAACTTGAAGCCAAACTTCTTTGAAATTTCCTCAACGACCGTAGATTTTCCAGCGCCAGGCTTTCCTACTATTCCTACTAAGGTTCGTGGGCGCTCTCCATCCAACAATGATTGAATCTGTTCGAAGAGAAGTTCGATACTCATGCCTCGAATATATCCAAGTTGGTGATTTGATAGAACTATCTTCCGGGAAGGGTTAGGCTTAAACCATGAATGAACAGAAAGATGGCAGCCGAAAATATGATGCGGCTAATCCGCGTGGACTAGCAGAATTTATGAAGACCGGCTGGGCGCCAACTCCGCTTGAGGGAATTGTTCCAAGCGAGGCTATCCCATTCGTCAAAGTGCGAATTGAAAAACTTTCGAAGAAGTATCCAGGTAAGCGAGTAATTATTCCGGCTGGTGGACTGAAAACTCGAAGCAGTGATACTGATTATCGCTTCCGCGCACATTCGGCATTCTCTTATTTCACGGGGATAACTGCAGGAGATGCAGTTCCAGATTCAGTCTTTATTCTTGAGCCAAATTCAAATGGCCACGAAGCGCTTTTATTTATCCACCCACGATCTTCGCGCAACACCACTGAGTTTTACCGCGATGCTAAATATGGTGAATTCTGGGTTGGCCGTCGAATGACTTTAGAAGAAACCGAGCGCAAATATGGCCTTGCAGTGCGACAGGTTGAGGATCTAGATAAGTTTTTGAGCAATGAAAAGCCGACGGTCTATGTAAGAGGCGAGAACAAAGTTGTCGATAAGAAATTATCTAAAGATAAAGAAGCGACTGCAGAGTTAGTCACTTATCTCTCTGAAATTAGATTGATTAAAGATTCATACGAGATTGCTGAAATGCAGAAAGCGGTTGATGCTACAAACCGTGGCTTTGCCGATATGGTCCGGGTGTTTGATGTCGCGACTGAGACTAAACGTGGCGAGCGAGTAATTGAAGCGGCTTTTTTTGGTCGGGCTCGAGTCGAAGGAAACGAACTTGGATACGACACCATCGCAGCTTCAGGCGCACATGCCTGTATTTTGCATTGGATTAGAAACGATGGCGAAGTTAGAAACGGTGATTTGATTTTGATTGATGCCGGTGTTGAAGTTGAATCGTTTTACACAGCAGATATCACTAGAACTTTGCCGATAAATGGAAAGTTTTCACCAGCCCAACGCGAGATTTATATGTTGGTTTACGAGGCACAGAAAGCTGGGTTTGCAGCAGTTAAACCAGGTGCAAAGTTTAAAGATATTACAAATGCATCTCATGAAGTTTTAGCTAAAGGTTTAGAGAGACTGGGAGTGCTTCCAGTTTCTGCGGCCGAGTCTCTTGATCCAGATATGGGATTACATAAGCGTTGGACAGTTCACGGTGTAAGCCATATGTTGGGAATCGATGTTCATGATTGCAATGAAGCAAGGGTCGAGCAATATCGAGATGGCGTTTTAGAGGCCGGAATGATTCTTACTGTCGAGCCAGGGCTTTATATCCATCCAGATGATGAACTGTTTTCGGCCCAATATCGCGGTATCGGAGTTCGCATTGAAGATGATGTTCTCGTTACCGAAACAGGTTGTCGCGTTCTATCTAATAAGTTACCAAGTCATCCAGATGAAGTTGAAGTCTGGATTTCAAACTTAACTAAAGCTAACTAACTAATTGCACACCAGCCCACGCAGCTAGTAGTCCAAAAACCAGTGACGCGCTTACATTCATTAAGGCGTCTTTATAGCGGCGCAATTCGTATGCGAGATAGAGATCTAACATAAAAGTTGACCAGGTTGTGAACGCACCGGCAAAGCCAATAGCTAATAAATTTTTTGCACTCTCTGAAGATTTGAAAGTTAAGCCAATAAGAAAAGAACCTAAGACATTCACGGCAAATGTTCCATAAGGTTTTGTCGTAAATCGTCTTAAATATTGATCAATTGCATAACGAGCTGGTGCACCCACAGCGGCACCCAAAATTATTAGCAGGGTATTCATTTACGCACCGGAATAACTCTTCTGGCAATCGGAAGAACGATTACAACAATCAACAAACTTAAAATCACATTCGTAGCTAGATATAGAAGTCCACCATCTGCTGGTTCAATCGAATGGACTGTTACTGCCGAGAAAGTTGTCATTCCGGCACAAAATCCTGGAAGCAAAATCAATCTGATTTGGGTAATTCCACGACGTTCCATTAAAACTAGAAGTGCTGAAGCAAGGGCTACACCGATTAAATTTGCAGCAAGAGTTCCTGGTCTATCTTGCGGAATTAGGATTCCAATTGCATATCGAACCAAAGTTCCTGCTACCCCGCCGAATGCGACGAGCAGCAGTGGAATCATGTATTAAACAATACCCTCGCGTTTGCGAATCTTTGAGCCTAACCAGCGGACTGGGTCATATTTAACATCAACTACACGCTCTTTCATCGGGATGATTGCGTTATCGGTGATGCGAATATGTTCTGGGCAAACTTCGGTGCAGCACTTTGTGATGTTACACATTCCAAGGCCGTGCTCTTCTTGAGCCTTCTGCTTGCGATTCTTCAACATATCAAGTGGATGCATATCTAATTCAGCAATACGAATAAAGAAGCGCGGTCCTGCGAAAGATTTCTTATTCTCTTCGTGATCGCGAACAACGTGGCATACGTCTTGGCATAAGAAGCATTCAATGCACTTACGGAATTCTTGGCTGCGCTCGACATCGATTTGTTCCATTCGAGCTTCACCAGGAGCAAGGTTCTTTGGATGCTCGTATGAAGGGATTTCCATAGCCTTGCGGTAGTTAAACGAAACATCGGTTACTAAATCTTTGATCACTGGGAATGCGCGAAGTGGAGTAACAGTAATTTCTTCGCCTTCAGGGAATGAAGCAACTTGGGTCATGCAAGCAAGACGTGGCTTACCGTTAATTTCCATCGAACAAGATCCGCACTTACCGGCTTTGCAATTCCAGCGAACCGCTAGATCGCCCATCTGGGTTGCTTGGACGCGGTGAATTAAATCTAGAACTACTTCACCATCATTTGCTTCTACTTCAACGTTTTTAAGTCCACCATCTGTTGCGTCGCCACGCCAGATACGAAGTTTGAGTTTGCGGGCCATTAGTTGGAACCACCTTTCACAATTTCTTCTGGTGTCATGTATTTTTCAAGTTCGTGGATATCAAAGAGATCAAATAGCTCTTTAGGTATTGGTGGCAGTGGTTGGGCTTTTACATTTACATTCTTGCCATCAAAACTTGAGATGTGATTAATTTGGCGGAACTTTGAGCTCATGCCTGGGAAATCATCGCGAGTATGTCCACCACGAGATTCTTCGCGAAGTAGAGCTGACTTAGCGGTGCTCTCAGCGACTAACAACATATTGTCTAAGTCGAAAGCTAAGTGGAAACCTGGGTTGAACTGACGGCTGCCAGCCACCGCAACATTTGCACTGCGAGCGCGAATTGCTGCAATCTTCTCGATAGCTTCTTCAACTTCTTTTCCAGTGCGGATGATTCCGACCAGGTTGTGAGTTACTTCTTGCAGTTCTGCATGCAATGAGTACGAATTCTCGCCACCAGCACGACTAAATGGTGCTTCGATTCTGGCTGCTGCATCTGCAATAGCTTTCTCTGAAACTGTTGCAGTTGGATTCTTCTTAACATATTCGACTGCGCCCATTCCTGCGCGGCGACCAAACACTAATAAATCTGAAAGTGAGTTTCCACCTAGACGATTTGATCCGTGCATTCCACCAGCAACTTCACCAGCTGCAAATAGACCAGGAACTCCGATCGCTGCTGCGGTATCTGGTTCTACTTCAACGCCACCCATTACATAATGACAGGTAGGACCAACTTCCATTGCTTCCTTAGTGATATCTACACCAGCTAGTTCATAGAACTGGTGCCACATCGAAGGCAGACGCTTCTTAATTACATCTGCTGGAATTCGCTTTGAAACATCGAGATACACGCCACCATGTTCGGTGCCGCGACCAGCTTTAACTTCAGCATTGATTGCGCGAGAAACTTCATCACGTGGAAGAAGTTCTGGTGGACGACGGTTGTTATCTTGATCTAGATACCAACGATCTGCCTCTGCTTCATTGTCAGCATATTTATCTTTGAAAACTTCTGGGATGTATTTGAACATGAAGCGTTCGCCAAGTGAGTTGGTAAGAATTCCACCTTCACCACGAACTGATTCAGTTACAAGAATTCCGCGAACTGATGGTGGCCAGACCATTCCGGTTGGGTGGAATTGCAAGAATTCCATATCAACTAAATTTGCTCCAGCTTTAAGGGCGAGCGCGTGGCCATCGCCAGTGCCTTCCCAAGAGTTAGATGTAATCTTAAAAGTCTTACCAACTCCACCAGTAGCAATAATTACTGTTGGGGCTTCAAATAAAACTTCTTTGCCATTCTCGCGCCAGTAACCATAAGCGCCAGCAATCTTGCCGTTCTCTTTTAGGATTTCGGTGATTGTGAGTTCAGCGAATACTTTGATGTGGCTTTCTGCGTTGCCGCTCTCTTTAGCATCTTGCTGTTGCAACGCAACAATGCGCTGTTGCATTGTGCGAATTAACTCAAGACCAGTGCGATCGCCGACGTGAGCTAAGCGAGGATATTCATGGCCACCAAAGTTACGTTGGCTAATCTTTCCCTCTTTAGTGCGATCAAAGAGTGCGCCCCATACTTCAAGTTCCCAGATGCGATCCGGGGATTCCTTGGCATGTAGTTCTGCCATTCGATAATGATTTAGAAATTTTCCACCGCGCATAGTGTCGCGGAAGTGAACCTGCCAATTATCTTTCTCATTGACGTTACCCATTGATGCTGCGGCGCCGCCTTCAGCCATAACAGTGTGGGCCTTGCCGAATAAAGACTTGCAAACAATTGCTACGCGAAGTCCGGCAGCACGTGCCTCAACTGCAGCACGAAGTCCGGCACCACCGGCACCGATAACGACTACGTCGTACTTATGTCTTTCAAGTGATGTCATTAGTTTCTCTCTTTAGAAGAAGTAGAAATTGGTCCAGGCGCCAGATGCAACTTGGCGGACGTAGATATCGGCAAATGCAACTCCGAAGAGTGAGATCCAAGCAAATGTTGGATGCTTATGATTTAGAGCTGAAATCCAAGTCCAAGTCTTGTAGCGAATTGGGTGCTTAGAGAAATGTTTTAATCGCCCACCAATTGTGTGGCGACAGGTATGACATGAGAGTGAATACAGCCAGAGCATCACTGTGCTAAAGACGAGAACCAAAGTTCCCACGCTCATGTGGCCCCACTCTTTCTCTTCATTCCTGAAAGCAATGGTTGCGTCATAGGTAAGAATGACGTTGAAAACTAAGCCAGCATAAAAGAACCAGCGGTGTGAATTCTGCAAAATTAAAGGGGCCCGAGTTTCGCCTGTGTATTTTGCGTGAGGTTCGGCAACTGCACATGCAGGAGGTGACATCCAGAATGCCCGGTAGTAAGACTTGCGGTAGTAATAGCAAGTCAATCTGAATCCAAGTGGGAAAATCAAAATAAATAGAGCTGGTGAAATTCCGATTCCGAAATACTGACTATTGAATGGTTGTCCAAGCGGTGAAGTGCCATCTACACATGCCGTGGAAAGACATGGTGAGTAAAGTGGAGAAACTAAAGGTTCAGCAAAATAATATTTATTTTCAAAGGCGCGAAAAGTTGCATAAACAATGAAGCTCATCAGAACTGAAAACGTGATCAGCGGTTGTAACCACCATCGATCAGTTCTAAGAGTGCGCTCTTTTATCTTTGCTCGTGATTCTGAAAATACCCCAGTAGCCATGAGGTAATTTTGCAGGGCATCGCTAAATCCTGCTAGATGTATTTGCCTCTGAGAGTTATGAATTCCCCCACACGGGAATTGCCCTAAATAATCAAGAAAACTGGCGGAGGGCGTGGGATTTGAACCCACGAAACTTTCGTTTGCCGGTTTTCAAGACCGGTGCACTCGGCCGCTATGCGAGCCCTCCGTGGGCAAACTTACCCTCTAACTAGTTAAGCGGGCAATTCCAGGAGTTCTTCAATGACCATTGCAACCCCGTCGTGATAGTGGGCTTCGGCCACAAACTTTGCATGCTTCCAGCCATCGGGATGGCCATCAGACATTGCCCAAGATCTTGATGCCCATTGCAGCATTGAGAAATCATTTGGGTTATCGCCAAAGCTGACGCAGTCTTCACTTGTTAGCCCTGCGCGAGCGGCCATCTTTGCAAGAGTCTCGCCCTTGCTTACGCCAACTGCAGAAATTTCGATTAGTGATTCACTTGAATTTGAATGGGTTATGTTTGCAATTCCATCTAGTTCGCGCGTAGCAATTTCTAACATCTGATCGGATGTGAATTCATTATTGCCGCATCGCCCAAGCATTTTAAATGCTGGTTGTTCGATCTTCTCTTCAATATTTTCGACGCCGATATTATCTAAACCAATATCCCATTTAGTTGTGTATTTGATTTCACGATGGAATTCTTCATCATATTCCACAGCAAAATAAATACCCGGAAGATGTTTGCGCAGACGCTTAACAACTTCTAATTGATTCTCCTTTGGCATCAGCCATTGCTCTAGAACTCTGCCATTCATTAGGTCATATAAGATTGCGCCATTAGCGCACACTGCATTTCCAAATCCAAACGAATCACGGATTTCATTCATCCAGCGTGGTGGTCGCCCAGTTATATAGAAAATTTCAATTCCTAAATCATGAGCTTTTTTAAATGCCGCAACTGTGCGATCTGAGATCGGACCAAGGTGTGGAACTATCGTTCCATCTAAATCAGTTGCAATTAACTTAGGGCGCTTACCTGGAATCATAAAGATGGCACCAAAGTATCTACGCCTAAGAAGGGACGAAGCGCCTTTGGCACATTTACTGATCCATCTTGATTTTGATGATTCTCAAAAATTGCAACAATCATTCTTGGAACTGCGACGAGGGTGCCATTTAGTGTTGCTACTGGCTTAGTTCCGGAATCATCACGGTATCTAATATTCAATCTGCGCGCTTGAAATTCAGTGCAATTAGAGGTGCTAGTTACTTCGCGATAGGAGCCTTGAGTCGGTATCCAGGCTTCACAATCAAATTTACGAATTGCACTAGATCCTAAATCTCCAGATGCAACATCTATAACTCTAAATGGAACTTCCATTGCCTTAAGGAAATCTTTCTCCCATTCGAGAAGTCGCA
>Ga0315909_10005676_pt1 | contig 14231 bp, 11 predicted proteins | sample LakEriMetagenome_11_FD_203527 | JGI IMG/M metagenome (GOLD analysis project Ga0315909, IMG submission 203527) | Freshwater fungal communities from buoy surface, Lake Erie, Ohio, United States - Buoy 2 MA125 | ecosystem: Environmental > Aquatic > Freshwater > Lake | place: USA: Lake Erie, Ohio...
TAAATTGATTCAATATATCGGTGAGGTGAATGGTATAAATAACGTACAAGATAAAACTAGATCTTACACCGAGGTTTATGCACATATTCCTGATCACACCGGTCAGACACCTGATGTATTGTTCAGGACAAAGGCTGATAAAAACTATAAACCAAATTTAGTTTTTCCAATATTAACGGCTCAATATCAACCAGAGATTGTAGGAGCTGAATTATTTACAAATCCAATTGTTAGTTCACCACAGAATTATCCTGGCAGTTACTATGGACAATTCGATACAGAGGATTTCACTTATGAATTATCTATTGGTGACAGTATAAGACGCAGTGGTGAATATTATGGTGTCTCCGGTGATATTGATAATAGAATTATAGACAGTTCCAAACTTGATGGTATATCTGTAGACTTTGATACATCACACTATGCTAAAATGAATATTAGAAACAGAGTCATAACAAATTTCGAACAATTCAACGCACTAATAGTCAATGATAAACCACCAAAAGATTTTGAATTCAATGCTATATTATGGTATTACACAGTAGAGGATTTCAATGGTAATCAAACGAACAATTTGTATGGGTTATCAATTCTTGATAATCCAGATAATAATACAAACTCTGATGAGATTTTTGATGGTAATGGATTAAGGATACCATTATACAAAAAATTAGCAGCTAATGAAAATCAAGATGGTACATCTTATGCGTTTTCTTTGAATTTGAACTTCGCTATAATAAATGAAAATCCACAAGATACATTCAATCCAGAAGCTATCAATTCATTATTCAGTTTCAACTTATTCAACGAAGCTATGACTAATTTAGCTAGAATAAATGAATCATTCAACACTATTCTGGTCAATCAATCAAAAGTTGAGGAGGACGTTGAGAATCTAAAAAAATTATTTTATTCACAAACTGATCTACAACTGATCAACAATCGAATCAGTAATCTAGACAATTTATTGAAACTATATTCTACTAACCAACTTACAACTTCCGATAGTATCACAGTAACGACCGACGTTACTAAAAGTCCACCAGCTATAACCCTACATACTAAAGATACCGATTATGATACTATCTTCACAATATTGACTAGAAATTTATACAATCCAACTTCTAACGTTCCATATACAGTGAATGTACCTGAAAATAAAAATTTCTTGATTCATGTCATCAATAATGACTTGACTAATCTGACTTTACCAAATAATCAAAAATTAGAGATTATACTTAATTCTGATTTGAAATTCAAACAAAGTATGGAAATTGTGATTGATGGAGATGACACATCCACACAGAATAAACAACTAGATTTCTATATAAAATACCAATTCGGTGAATCAACACCTGTAGAAACAAAATTATTCGAAACTATTGATCTGCCAGTGTACTTTAACACGTTCACTCAATTGACTAACTCTGCAAAGAATTGGAAAGATGTAAGTTTTGATATAGATTTGAATCGACAGTTTCGTCTGAACACTGGTTCCATACTAGAAGTTCCTATCGTTGGAGATTATAAGTTGGTTTCCAATTCATTCAAACGTGGGGATAATTATCTTTTGCAAGATTTTACAATTGGTACTTTGAGTACAACTGATTTTTCTGGTCAGTATCCTGTAACATTTGTCAGTACTGACGGTTATGTTTATTTGAATGTTTCAAATAATCCTACTTTGGTAAATTATGGAGCATCTGCCAGTCTACCATTACAATTGAATGCTACGCAATCTTATTTATTGTCTAATATACCGAAATTGAAATTAAATAAAGGTGTTAAATTCAAAGTCACCAGGATCTCCGATACGAACAATTCCGAGCTGAAAGAAAGATATTTTATACAAAGACAAACATATTGACAAACTATTTAAGTTTTGGATTTTAATATATAATCTTAAAATTAACTTAAATAGATGGGTTGTGCTATTGGACAAAATTCTCTATTCGGAGGCACTAACAATTATATAAAATTTCAAGGAGGTGACCTAATTGCTATCGAAGGACCAAATACCGTCGAGAGACAGATGTTGTCCGATTTGAGATTCAACTATAAACAGTTATTGAGGGGTAGAGTTATATTAAAGCCTGGACAAGTGAATTATTTGATGAATCATTTGGGACTTGGTGATAACGCTACTTTTGTATCTTTAGCTGTCCGTTATGATGCCAAATCGAAAATCGAAGAGGAAAACTATATAAATTGGTCTTTTTATGATGATTTGACAAAGATTTACCCTATGTCCTATTATATGTGTTTAACTGGAAATTCCACAAATAGGGTAAAGCAATTGTATCTTACTAATCCGAATCCAAACTACTCTGTGACTATAGATGTGATGGTGGCGGTTCTTGATGACTCATATAATTTCTTCACAGATGTTATAAGCCAGACCGGTACTTCTTTTGTTAATTTGAAATATACCGATTTAAGAAGTTACGTAGTTGGTGAATCAATCAAATTTTTGGATTCACAAGGTAGAGAATTAATTTATATAATACTGAATAATATCAACTCGATTGAAATATCGGGGAAAGTTATAATTATTGATGATGATTCACTTGGTAAACTATTTTTCCAATTTGTTACAGAGTACGATGCAAGACAAACTAATTCAATTCTGAATTTAGTATTGGATAATCCATCAGTAAATATAGATGAATTGACTGCTGACGATGTACCACCGGTTGTATATTGGTATAGTAATGTGAATAATTCCGCAACTGCATCGATTATTTCGTTAGGTGATCAAACAGATGGTCGTCCATACAATACTCTAGACGGTCTTACTTTTTCAACAACGATAAATCTTCTTGAATTTGGAGACCAGAATAATAAGATCAGTAAGACGAGATTGGTGGAATTACTAATTGACAGTATCGTTGATAGTAGAGATGGTACTATGTCCATAGCAGGAGGTAATATAATCCTGACTGGTACCCAAGGGACTGTATCTGAATTGAGTGTGGGTGGTAATTATAAAATGAAATTTCAATTATCTGACTTTGCTGGTAATGATTTATCCAACGTGGAGATGTCTTTGAATGTTATAGATTATGATACAAGACCACCAGTTGTTTATTGGTATAGTAATGTGAATAATGATGTTACACAACCATATATCACCTTTATGGGTGAGTCTTCGGGTACCCCTTATAACAGTGAGGCTGGAATTACATTTTCAACTTATATACTTTTCTCGGAATTCTCCGAAGGAGGTGAAATAACAAAGCAAAAGTTAGTTGATATTTTGGTTGATAGGGTAATTGATTACAACGATGGGGAGATACCAGTGTTAGATTTCAACGTAGTTTTATTTGATCAAAATGGAGGTGATGTATTCACAATTTTTGAAATTGGTAATTACACTATGACATTCAATATATCCGATACGGCTGAAAATAGTCTTTATAACAATGTAATTATACAGTTACAAGTAGTAAGTCAACTACCTGATAACAACCCTCCAGTGGTTTACTTTTTCAGTACAGTTGGTGAATTACCTAGTACTAGCTTGATTACGGTTTACGGTGGGGTTAACCCTTATGGTTATCCATTAAATACTTCACAATCCGATGTTTTCGAAACATACATGACATTCTCGGTATTCGCTCAAGATTCAGCAATCGATAAAACAACTCTTATAAATAATCTTATTGATTATGTTTTAGATGAATCCGACGGCCCTATACAATTAACAGATCAAAATATCAGATTGACCCAAAATAGTTTAGATATATCCTACATATCTGGACCAGGTCTATATACTATGACATTTGTATTGGAAGATATTTATGGCAATGATTTACAAGGTAAAATAGTTTATCTGTATATAGAAAGCGACTCGGTTGATTTTTGATAAAAAAAATATTTATGAAAGATGACATTCACATATGATAGTTTTTTAAGACCCTCTACAAATAGTGATAAGAATATTATCATTCAGGATCCCAATGGAAGGGTTATTCATACTATTAATCCTTATGCGGTCATCAACACATTCGTAAGTAACAATCTAGTAAAAATAAGTTTATCAAGTGATAGAGTAATTACTTTAAATTTTTTACAAGCTGATTTAGCTAAACAAGCATTAAATCTATTACAGAACCGAATAACATCATTAAAAGTTGATACACCAAAATTTATTGATAAACAAGTAGAAAACTATGTTGAGTCAAAAATAGGTGAGAATACCGCATACCAATTGGTGAATCTGACCAATGTAACAGGTATAACAAATTACGTACCTAGATGGATATCAGCTACTGCTATTTCATCAACAAGTTCAATTTATAATTTTGGTGACAGAGTGTCGATCGGTAGTACATCTAGTAGAGCTACGCTTGGTGTTTTTGGGAAAGCTCCATATTTTGATTACAATATAGATTGGGACCCTTACACTAATGAGAGATTTGTAGATACTCCTTGGAGACAAGGGGGTTATGGGATGACCACATCTGCTTTATTCATTCAAGGTGTAGTTGATGGATTAAAGGATCGTAAGCCAAAACCTGAATTTGGTGTGTTAGGTGGAGAAATACACCCTGTGAATCTTTCACCGGACCCAAGACCCCTTGTTCACATATCTGCATCTGGTTATGGAGTCCCTTTATTAGTGGAAAATACTACACCAAGAATCATATCAAGACAAGGCACAATACCAGTGAGTGGTTCGGATACTTTAGTTACTCATTTCAAAGGCCCAAATGCTCAATTCATCTGGGAGGATACCGATAACACTTCATCGGTATTCAGTCGACAACTAACGTTATTCAGAACTGGTCTTGGCTGGGAATTTTCATCTTTTGCTTATGGTAAGCAAGCAACACCGTACACCCATATAGCATTTCAAAGGTCTGCAACGACTAAAACTTACATAATCTCAGCTACTGTAAATGCGGGTTCGACTTTTTTACCCGTGGCTGCTGGTGAATTCTACTTCGCAGCAAACAACATACCAAATGCGCCTGTGTCGGCTAATTTTGCGAGTCTGTACCCGTCCGAAGATCAGACAGAATTATCGAGGCAGATTAAGTTTTCTAATTTAGTTGGTTCACAGAGCGTTGTTCCAGGTATGAGTTTACCATTACCGGGTGAATTTACCGAGGTGAATAGAAGATATTTTCCAAACTATGTCGCACCACCGAGGACAGGTGGGACTGGTCCAAAATTTGATAATTTATTTAAACCAAATACAATAGTCCAAGACGTAATTGATAACACTGTAATTCTTTCAGCTACACCATCTTATCCAATACTCAAGACTGATTTAATTTCTTTTGGTAATATAACTGCTAATGATACAAGAGCAATCGGTAGATGGTTCATTAGATTGGATGGAGATGGTAATGTGACGGGTGATAGTCAAAATGGGAATGTTGCTGCTGGTATCAATATACCAAGTTTAAAAATAACAAAACCCCTTCTCAGGGCTCTATACCCAGGTGATACTTTTAATGTAATAATACCAGCGGGTGGTGTTGGTATAGGAGCTGCTGGTATACCGAACTATAAATTAAACGTAGTTGGAGGTGCTATATTTGATAGTAGTATAATATTACAGGGTACAAAGTTAACTACACCTCTATTCAAAATGACTTATGGTACACCACTTCAATCAAATTTTAATTTGATGGTTGGTGACCAATTTGGAGATAGTAGATGGGTACCTGCTGGTCAGGTGGTCGGATCCGGTTTCACTGGTACATCTAGCACAGAATTAACTATAGGTACGGCTGGTACTTACTTCAAAATAAAAACACAACCATACTTATCATTCACACCTGGGCAAGTTGTTGTTTTATATGATGAGTTGGATGCTCTTTATCCAGATGCTGAATATCAAGAAGGGTTTAATAAAAATCGTATCATTGCTGAAATTGATTCATACAGTTTTAGTAGTGGTACAATGTCACTCGTTGTATTATCTGCTAGGAACGTTGGTAGTGTTTCTAACACTTGGAATATAAATTTAACTGGTGCTGTCGGTCCTCAAGGACCCGCTGGATTTAATCAAGGTACTTTTTCAGTTACTGGAAATATTCTACCTGCATCTGACTACACTTACAATTTAGGTAGTCCTGAATTAAGATGGGATAACATTTACGTAAAGGATGCAAGAGTTGCCTCTCAATCATTATATCTTGGTGATGTTAAACTTTCAGTGATGGATGATGGTCAGTTAAATGCAAATAACAGAGCAATCAATAGGTATAATGGCACATCTTCCACCCCATATACTATTGGTGTAGTAGGGACTTTTCTAACATTGACAGTAAACAAATATTTGTCTTATCTACAAGGTGAATCAGTAAAGGTACAAAATAGACTTAAAACCAACTTTGAAGAAGATGGATATTCAGAGGAGAGTATTTATGGATTTTTCAAAGCTACTGTAGATTCATATGAACCAGATTCAGGATATATGGATTTGGTTATAACATACACCGATCATGTGGGTTTCTACTCCGATGTGTGGTTGATAGATATAGACGTTGATAATTTAGGATTTGAAAATAGTATACAAAATCTATCGTCATTTTATTCATTATCGGGTACATCTAGTACAGTCATGTCATTACCACAGACTGGACACTACAGAGAAATGATTACCCAAACCAAACTTGGTTTTGTATCTGGTCAAACCGTAATAGTCTATAATGAGTTACCAAACAACTACGAAGAAGATTTGTACAGTGAGGGCAATGGTCAATATTTCATCGGTAGAGTTGACTATTATTATCCAGAAACTGGATTACTACAATTGATATCAGAGTATTCGAGTGGTCAAGGTACTTTTAATGAATGGGTGATTACGGTATCTAGTAACCCACCACAAATCGAAGTTACTAGTAGTACTCTGAGTCAAAATTTATATCTGGACGGTAATGGTTATGATTTTATCGGAATTAATTTTGATAATGTTTCTTTGACTTGTTCTGTGGTTGATGTTGTTTCCGATTTTATAAGTTTGGATTCTACTGATACAATACAGATTCTTGCGGATAGTGACATAACAATCTATACAAATTCTCAATTATTTTTACCGTCCCACACCGTATTACAACAAACTTCGGAGGTTGTCAATACATTTACACAAGCAACAAATTCAGTTGTCAATTATGATTTCTCAACTGGACAGACTTGGTACCATTCGAACTTTTTAGATAATTATACTGCAAATTTTGTGAATTTACCTATATCTAACAACAGAATATTGAGAGCTAGAATAATTATCTCTCAAGGGGTCACAGCGTGCGTTCCAACAAATTTAACAATTGAAGGTGTAACACAAAGTGTAAAGTGGAAGTCAGGTACTTACTCCGTATCATCTAATAATTTAGATGTGATAGAGTTCAATTTTGTTAGATTTAATAATGCTTGGCAAGAAGTTTACGGAGAGACTAACACTTTCATTTGATTAGTATTTTATATATAAATTACAAAATATATTTCAGAATATGAGAAGAGGTGCTCAAGAATTATTAAGTCAAGCTGAAATAACCACTATGGAATTATCCGGTCCAAAAGAATTCTTGACTAAATGGAACCTCAAAATTATAAAATAATTAAGAACTTCATAAAACAAAATGAAGTAGACAAGATTCTATCTTGGGTTGATGGATTGACCCATAATCCAAATAATCCTAATCATCATTTAACTGAATTATCAAAATCTTTGAAGGGTAAATCTTTTATATTTGATATTTTCCAAACACCAATCACAAGGTATATTACAAAATTTCAATCCACATCAGAAGTCAAAAATGATAGGCTGCCTTCTTTTATAATAGCATTAATAAGTAGAATATCTTTGACTTATGATTTGCCTACGGACCATATCTTTTTACAAGTTGTCGATATGGAAAAGGGTGGTAAAATCGACCCACATTATGACGCATCGGTTGATGGATATATCAATCTAAAATGTAATATAAGTGTTTTATCAGAAGATTATAGTATATTTATTGGTGATGAATCTCAAATTATACAAGCCACTGATTTATATTCATTCGAAGCTTCCTTGTATAAACACTGGACTAACGAATTCAATAGTAGGAGGGTTTTTTTGAGCTTTGGTTTTATGGTTGATTACAAAACTATGGGTAGGAATGAATCAGATCCAAGGATAAGATTATCAAAAAGAATACAAAAGTATTTCCAAAATTTATAGATTGTTGAATCTCTGTCTAAATTCATCTAAATATGAATTTACTAAATTAATTTTTTCCTGTGGACAACTAGGTCCGAAAACACCAAAGAAATCATTTAATTCGTATTTGATCGAAAAACCGAATTCATCAATACCAAATGGACCCATTAAAGTATTATTCTTATTGAAGGGTCCAAAGTTACCATTTGGTCCAAAGTATGATGGTAAAACATAATCACACAACCCAACCTTTATGTCATTTTGTAAATCAATCGGTAGAATATTACCCTGAACCGGTGAACTGATATCTCCCCACCACAAACAAGTATTAGAATCCATATACCATTTATTCATATTAGTATTTGATATCAATCCTAGAATTTCACCACATAAAATTTGAGCGACCGTCATCGTATATTCGTCTTGATATAAAACCACACCACCAGAATCTAAAATAGTTTTTGCAAAAATTCTTGCAACTGAATTCGGATCTGTGTCAAAATTGTAATTTGGAATCTCATCATCAACGCCATCAAAAATTATTATGGTATTTGGTAAATTATTATCTAATGGTTGAACAGAATTTATAACGTATATCTGTGATATCTCCCAATCTTCACAAAAGTTTGTAAAATATATTTTCAAAGATTTTAGTATAGAATTATAATCCTCTTCGGAAATTACTGTACTCTTGTTTGTTATGTAAAATTTCATAATACCATTAAATATTTGAAATATATATAATAAGTAAAATTTCAAAAAAAATATATAAAAATAAAATCTAAATATGGAAATCCTTTTAAATTCTCCGAAGAAAGTAGTTCTACAAGAAGAGAAAGCAGTAGATGTCTCCAAAATTACAGTGATTAGAGTTGTTGATTTACCCAAGCAAAAAGTAGTAAGATGTTTTTGTGAGGAGTTAGATGAAGCAATCGTTCTTTGGGAGGGAGACGCTTATGATGCAATTGGTCAGTGGACCGATGGTGATGTTTTAAACAGAATTGTTGAACTTTATTCTTGATAGAAACGAAAAAATATTAATCAAAGGTCAATCATATTGACCTTTTTTTATTTTATAACGACTTTTGAGATTATATCTATATAAATATAAAAAAATTATATCTATGAAATATAGTGTAATGCACATTGAAGGTGGTATTGGAAAAAATATTCTCTCCACCTCTGTTGTGTCATCTTTGAAAACTGCCGATCCAGAAAGAAAAATAATTTTAGTGACTGCCTGGCCACAGGTCTGGTTCAATAATCCAAATATCGAGCAAATGTATCCGATGGGCCAAGTTGCTAATTTCTATAAAAATTATGTACAAGGACATGATACAAAAATTTATAGATTGGAACCTTATCACACCGAAGATTATATTCTCAATAAAAATCATCTGATAAAAATTTGGTGTGAACTCTGTGGGGTGACTTGGGATGGCACAGCCCCTCAATTGTATTTCTCACCTCTTGAGTTAGAATACTTGAAACTCAAAATGTATCAAAATGTTTCCAAACCTATTTTCTTACTACAGACAAATGGTGGATCTCCCCAAAATGGAAGACCTTATTCTTGGTATCGCGATATGCCTACTCTCAATGCTATTGATGTTGTGGAACACTATAAAAATGATTACCATATTTATCATTTAGGTTATGAGAATCAGCAATTGTTACCAAATTGTCATAAATTGACACTCGATACAAGAGAAGCTCTTGCTGCTGTCAATTTTTCACAGAAAAGACTTTTAATCGATTCATTTCCACAACACGCAGCAGCTGCTTTTGGTTTGAAATCCGTAGTATGTTGGATCGGAAATGATCCGAATGTTTTAGGATATAACTTTCACATAAATTTAAAACCGAATGCTGAACCAGTATACGATACTTATCACTCCTCATATTTAGAAGACTTTGACATCAGTGGCAATCCAATCCAATTTCCATATGATAGATTGAAACTGTTTGACTCGAATGAAATTATAAAAAGCTTGGAAATGTTATGAGAAAAATTCATTTCATATCTGGATTACCAAGAAGTGGATCTACACTTCTGACAAATATTTTGTTACAGAATCCAAAATTCCAAACCACTGCTACTTCCTCATTATTGGAGTTTTTATTACAAGTCAGAGATAATTGGAATAAATTAGAAGGACATACAGCACATCCCGATGGACAAGATAAATGGAGCGTGATAAGGAGTATCATGCAAACTTATCATAATACAGATAAGGAAATTATATTTGACAAAAATAGAGGTTGGTCCAATCATATAGAATTTGTTGAGAAAGTTACTAACCAGAAAGCTAAAATTATTGCTTGTGTGAGAAACCTTGAGGAAATATGTGCTTCTTTTGAAAAACTTTATAGGAAAAATAGAGCTAGTGGTGAAATTCATGGTGAATTTTCTAATCCAAAGATGAAGACAATAGATGGTCGTGTTTCGGTATGGACATCTGATGAGGGAGTTTTAGGTAGACCGTATGTATCTTTATTGGATACTGTACAAAGAGGTTTGGGTGATAGAATCCTCTTTTTTTCGTATGAAGACTGGACTTCTAAACCAAATGAAATGTTCAGAAAATTGTATGAGTTTCTTGGAGAAGAATATTATCAACACGATTTCGAAAATATTGAACAATCCATCAGAGAGAATGACGCTGGATATGGGTGGGGTGAGGATTTACATGAAATAAAAGTTGGTAAACTTTTACCCGCTTCGACCGAATCCGAGAAAATTATAGGTAAAGAATGGAAACAAAAGTTGCATAATACAGAATTTTGGAAGCAAGACCTACAAAAAAAGAGTATCATTTGATACTCTTTTTTTTATCTTCCAAGTTTTCCAAATTTCCACCAAATTCTTTCGTGAAGAAAATATAAAACCATCTTTGTCAAAACTTCAGTACCACCGATTGCAAGCCCTATCTTCCAATCACCAGTAATCAATCCACTCAATACCATTGTATCAATTGTACCTACTATCCTCCAAGTAATTGTTTTAGCTAGGTGTCTAGCTACAAAGTTGTCAGATCTTTTATAGTCAATGTAAGCTACATTATCCTTAAGTGTTAAAACACCCTTGCAAGTGATGTGCCATTTTTCACCAACACCCTCAATGAAATCTTTGGTGGTTTTTGTTTCAGCATTAATTATAATGTCAGAAACTTGAATTTCTTTTCCATTACAGAGTAATCTCCAACGATTACTGTCATCCGTCGATGTTGTGTTGTATCTAATTTGAAATACTTGTTCTTTGTTTTTTTCAGAGTTCATAAAATTCATTTAGATATTGGTACACATCAGTGTGTATAACTTCGGGAACATATTGCTTCCAATCATCATTCCCTTCTTTAATTGAATTTCTGATAAAAGTGGCTGAAATCATTTTGATATCCTCTGGTGGATAAAATTCATTTACTTCATAACCAACACCCCTTCCCCAATTAACTGATTCAATGTCAGGTATTATCATCGTCTTGACCGGTTTACCTTCGAATACTTTCTGTATCAGCTTTTGAGTTTCTTCAGTGGTGAATGGGTTCTTGTCATCTGGTTCTATATCTCTGATCAAAATTAATAAGGGTATTCCTTTTTGTAATTTCTGATTGAATAACCACAAGTGACCATTATGCATTGGTTGCCATCTTCCAACAAATACTGCGTGTTTTCCTTCCCCCCTAAAGGGAGATTCTGTTTCGGAAAATTTATTTACTTCATTCATTTTATATAATTATGATTTTTGAGATAGCCCAATAGATAGTCGACATTTTTTTCAATTTGATCCGGAGTATTATTGGGAAGGTGTATAGAATTAGGTATTTCAAAGGGTGAAGATATACCTGTGAAATCTTTAATTTCACCATTTCTAGCTTTTTTGTACAATCCTTTGGGGTCCCTTTTTTCACATACATCAAGATCGGCATCTATATAGACTTCAATATAATTGTCACCGATGATTGAACTAGCTAGTGTTCTATTTTTTTCGAAAGGGGATATAAAAGAAGTTATAACAATTAAACCAGCATCGTTCATCAGCTTACAAACCTCGGCAGCTCTTCGAAGATTTTCTATCCTGTCATCCTCCGAAAAACCAAGGTTCTTATTCAAACCCAATCTAGTATTGTCACCATCGAGGATGAAGGTGTGATATCCCAGTGAGAACAATTTTTTTTCCAACGAGTTTGCTATAGTTGATTTGCCAGATCCTGAGAGTCCAACCATCCAAATTGTGCAAGATTTTTGGTTTTTAATAGATTCCCGATCTGCCCGATTGATAGAAAAATCTTGATGAAATAGATTCATAATAAGTATATCGAAAACATTTTATAAGTTTTAAGATTTTATATATACCTAATAAAACTAAAGCTTTAGAAATATGTCCACTTACAGTTTAACATTAAGACAAAACATAGGAAGAAGATTAACAGTGGCGGAAATGGATGAAAATTTCCTTTATCTACAAAGTCTATCGAATACATCCAGTGGTACTAGTCTACCAGATAATTACATATACGTCGGTACTGGTTTAACTTTATCAGCTACTGGAAGTTCTAATTTCACTTTTGATGAAATTTCAAAAAATTTCAATGTAGGTCAAAGTAACACCTTTGTGAGTTCTGTTAATGGTGCTATGTTGGGTGGTGAAACAAATTTTATTTGTAATTCTTATAATGGTGTAGTTGGTGGTAGTAAGTGTGGACGATTGGTTTCGAGTGATTATTCAGTGATTTTTGGTGGATGTAACAACACAATTACAGCAACTACATCTGCTAAAAATAGTGGCATCATAAATGGTTCTTATAACTGTATTGAATCCTCTAATAATTCTTCTATCGTTGGTGGAACAATAAATTTTATTTGTGAGACAAATGGTTCTTCTGTGATTGGTGGTGAATACAATTGTGTTATTGCTGATTCATCAAAGTCAAATATCTTGGGTGGCTATTCGAATACTATATCTAATAGTTCTGGTAATAGTATCATATTAAATGGTAATGGTAACACTATTACCACTAGTTCCAACAATTCAATAATTGCTGCTAGTTTGAATAGTGGTGTATTCGATACGTCTACTAATAATTCGATTTTTGGTGGAGATTGTAACTTCGTTTGTTGTATGAGCACCAATTCATCGATTCTTGGTGGTTCACAAAATTTAGTTTCGAGGTATTCGACTAAATCCAGTTTGATAGGGGGTAGTTTAAATATTGCTTGTTTTTGCGCTGATTCTTCATCAATACTTGGTGGGTGTTGCAATACTATAAGTTGTTATTCATCAAAATCAACAATTGTTGGTGGTGAGTCAAACTCTTCATCCTCTACTTACAATTCATCGATTGTTGGTGGTCTAATGAATTGTACAAATGACATTTGTCGTTCGAGTGTGGTAGGTGGATATAACAATAAAATAATGACAAAATCACATGATTCTTCTATTGTTGGAGGTGGTTGTAATTCTGTTTGTTGTGGTTCTTGTCAAAATGTAATTGTTGGTGGTTATATTAACTCCGTATTTTATTATACTTGTCAATCTGATATTTTAGGGGGATACAATAATAGAATAAATTTTTATAGCGATAGATCTAGTATTGTCGCTGGTAAAAATAATTTGTTGATCTGTAGTAAAGATTCAGTAATTGTTGGAGGTATGGGTTTAACAATTTCCAGTTCTACACAGTCTTTGATATTTGGTGGAACCAATAATGTGTCAGATCTATCAGAATGTGTTTCGATTATTGGAGGTTTCAACAACGTTGTTTCTTCTAACTCTTGTAATGTATCGATTATATCGACAAAAGATAGTACAATATCATATACTAGGAATTCTTTGATTATGGGTGGTTATTGTAATCATATGTCACAGTTGGTTGCTGATTCAGTCATCATCGGTGGTCATTGCGTCACTATATCGGACGATATACAATTTACTGGCGCCTTCGCATCTTTTATGAGTACAGTATCTTGTAATAGTTCAAACTCGACTTTGATCGGTGGTGTTTGTAATTTGATAACTTGTACAAATACCCAATCTTCGATTATTGGAGGTTTCAGAAATACCATCTGTTAT
>Ga0315909_10005682_pt1 | contig 14225 bp, 8 predicted proteins | sample LakEriMetagenome_11_FD_203527 | JGI IMG/M metagenome (GOLD analysis project Ga0315909, IMG submission 203527) | Freshwater fungal communities from buoy surface, Lake Erie, Ohio, United States - Buoy 2 MA125 | ecosystem: Environmental > Aquatic > Freshwater > Lake | place: USA: Lake Erie, Ohio...
CTCAGCCGAAGGATTTATCATCATCAGCGACGATATGAGGCACTCACCAGGAAGCCGCTGGATAAATCAGGCGCTGCAGGCTGCTCCGAAACTAGATCGACTTCTGATCGACCACCCATTCGGACGCGAATCCCATCAAAGCCAACTGCTTCAGCTAAGTGACCTGCTTAGTTTCCTCACTAAGCAGACACTGATGCCTAATCACTTCTTCTCGGGGCCAGGCGGAAAGGCTTTGCTGAGACGATATCAGCGCCTTTGGACGACTGAAAATGATAAGGGGCGCTGACGCGCCCCCTTGGAGGTATTTCCGCCGGCCTACGCCGACTTCCAAACCTGACATAAAACTAGGCGAGAGGGAGTCCGGCGACAAGTCGGAATTCAGAGGAGGGTCAGCGAGCAGTTAACCCCACCCAATAGGAAGAGGCCGCATCGCTGCGGCCCCTAGGGAGTCCTACCCGCGCGACTAGCACGCTCTCGGACTCATGTGCATTGAGGTAGAATTGGAGGGTTAAGGCAAGACGCGAGAGGACTGGGTAGATCACTGCATTGAGGACTGAATGGATTAGATGCAACAGGTAGGGTCGGGACCGCGTCACGACATAGCTGCATCGAGGTAGGGGCAGCACCGCGTGCTGCCCTAGCCGTCTTGGGTAGGGACGGCTCTCCGAGCCGTCCGTTCGCCGCAGGGCAGTACGCAAGACGGGGTCAGGGGAACCCGGAGCGGTTCACTGCGGCGCCTTGACGTTCTTCTTGCGAGCGCCCTCGCCGCGAGCGGAGATCGTGAGGTTGAATTCGTTCTTCTGCGCGGCGCCGACCGTGCTCCGCCCCTCGGTGATGGTGCGTTGCATGAGCGCCGTGAGCTTCGCGGCCACCTCGGCGTTGGCGGCGAGCACGTCCGTCGTCTCGCCCAGGTCGGCTTCCAGATCGTAGAGCTCCTTCTTGCCTCCCTTGAGGAAGAGGAGCTTCCAACGACCCTGCCGGATCGCGAGGTCTCCCGATGCCGACTGGTGCAGCGTCGCCTCGCGCACGCCGGTCGCCGCCGTGCCCAGCAGCTCAGGGACGAGGCTCACGCTGTCCTCTCCGGCTTCCGCGGGCAGCTTGGCGCCGACGATCTCCGCCGCCGTGGCCATGAGGTCGTTAAGGCAGACGGTGTGCGCGTTGACCGAGCCCGGCTTCACCTTGCCCGGCCAGAAAGCGGCGTAAGGCACCCGGTGGCCGCCTTCATAGATGCTGGTCTTGGATGCGCGCAGCGGCGCGTAAACCCGGCCGGCGGCGCCATTGTCGGCCGTGGCGATGATGAGCGTGTTGTCGGCGAGATGGTTGCGCTCCAGCGCGTCCATGAGCTGACCCAGCATCGCGTCGCCTTGGAAGACCCAGTCGCCGTAAAGCGGGTTCTTCTTCACAAGGTCCTGCGCGCCGCTTTTTCCGACGTAATCGGGCGACGGAGCGACCGGCTCGTGCGGCGGGCACATGGGAAAATACAGGAAGAACGGCTCGTCCTTCTTCCTCTGGTCGAGCCACTCGACCGCCTTCCTGATCATCAACGGCTGGTTCTCGGCCTCGCTGACATGCTTCACCACGCGGTCCTGCTCGACGATGGTCCCGATGTTGCGGGCATGGGTGAACCCGTAGAAGTAATCGAAGCCCAGAGCGTTCGGTCCGCCCGTCATTCTGGCCCCGATCGGCACCTCCTTCTCCGTGCCGGGCTTGCCCTCGACCCAGTCCATGCCCAGATGCCATTTGCCGATGGCCGCCGTCGCGTAGCCATGCTGTTTGAGCAACGAAGCCACCGTCAGCCGGGTCGGCGGGATGATCGGCTTCGAGAAAGTGGTGAGCACCCCGAACTGCCCGATACGGGACGGATAGCGGCCCGTGAGCACGCCGTAACGCGTGGGCGTGCATACCGCCGACGCCGAGTGGGCATCCGTGAATCTCATGCCTTGACGGACGAGACGGTCGAAATTGGGCGTGCGCAGGGCGGAACGCGGGTCGTAGCTCTGAGGCTGTCCCCAACCCATGTCATCGAATAGCACGAAGACGATGTTCGGCTTCTCCGACGCCCAAGCCAGGGGCAAGCAACCAAGCACAAGGAACAGGCACGCAGACCGGATCGCCGATGAGAATAGCATGGGAATTTCTTAGCCGCCGCGACCCACCTCGCAACCTGAGATTACCAGCGCCGAACGGCCACGATGGGTGAAGTGCGTGCGCTCTCCATCCACCCCCTACCCCTACCCCTGCCCCTACCCCTAAAACTTTATCCTCCATCCCTCATCATTCATCCTCCATCATGCCTCTACCCCCATGAGCACTAGCTCCTCATCTCCGCTAGGCACCCCCGACCGTCTCATCTCGCTCGATGCCTTCCGCGGGTTGACGATGCTGTTCATGGCTTCGTCGGGCTTCGGCATCGCGCAGATCGCGAAGGCTTATCCGGATTCGGCTTTCTGGGAGTTGCTACGTTACAACACTTCGCATGCCGCGTGGATCGGCGGCGGGGCGTGGGACATGATCCAGCCCGCTTTCATGTTCATGGTCGGCATGGCGTTGCCGTTCTCATCGTCGCGACGCACCGCAGAGGGTCAGGACCAGCGGAAGCTCTGGCTGCATACCTGCTGGCGGGCGTGCGTGCTCGTCGCCCTCGGCGTGTTCCTGTCCACCAGCGCCGGGTCGCGGCCCAACTTCATCTTCACGAACGTCCTCGCCCAGATCGGACTCGGTTATGTCTTCCTCACCCTGCTCGTGGGCAAAGGCTGGAAGGTCCAGCTCTGCGCCATCGGCATAATCACCATCGCCACCTGGGCTGCGTTCGTGCTCACGCCCGTGGCCGGACCCGGGACCGACTTCAAAGCCCTCGGCGTCACCGAGCCAGGCCAGACCTTCGGCGGCCTCTGGGCGCACTGGAACATGAACGCCAACTTCGCGGCCTCGTTCGACCAGTGGTTCCTGAACCTCTTCCCGCGGGAGACCCCGTTCGTCTTCAACCACGGCGGCTACCAGACGCTCAACTTCGTCCCCGCGCTCATCACCATGATCCTCGGGCTCATGGCGGGAGAGAACCTGCGGAGCGAGAAGACCCCCGGCGAGAAGCTCAATTGGCTGCTCAAGGCCGGCGGCCTCTGCCTCGTCCTCGCGCTCGTGACCGGCACCACCCTCTGCCCCGTCATCAAACGCCTCTGGACACCTTCTTGGGCCCTTTACAGCGGCGCCGTGGTACTCTGGACCTTCGCCCTCTTCTATTGGTTCATCGACATCAAGGGCCGCAAAGCTTGGACCTTCCCGCTCGTCGTCGTCGGCATGAACTCCATCGCCATCTACGTCGCCACCCAGCTCACCGCCGGCTGGATCCGCAACGTCGGCAAGACCTGGCTCGGCAACGACCTCTTCACCGGCACTTACGGCGGCCTCGCCTCAAGCCTCCTCGTCCTCGGAGTCCTCTGGACCTTCTGCTGGTGGCTCTACCGCCGGAAGGTGTTTATCCGGATCTGAAGGCAGGGTCGGGGCCGGCAATAGCATGGAAAAGGAAAACCTGCTTTAAACATAGGTTTTACATCATGCAAACGGGCTCAAGGACCGACCTGATCATCAGCTATCAGTCCGCCTAAAGCCATGCCTTGACGATAATCTAGAGAAGATTTTAAAGAAATACATGACAACACGGTGTAAATTTATCTTCAAATTGCTTAGTGTATTGTTGTTCCTCTACTCAATCAACTTGGTGGCAGGGACAACAGACATAGAAGTTAAGAAATTTAATGAATACAAAGCCCAGGCTGAAACCGGGAACACGGGCGCCCAATATCACTTGGCCTCATGCTACATGAATGGTCAAGGAACAGGCAAAAGCATGGAGCTTGCAGTTCTTTGGTGGCGTAAAGCCGCGGACCGGGGACTCGTTCAGGCCCAAACAGCATTAGGACTGTGTTATCTAGGACTAGGAGGAGTTCCAAAAGATGCTTCTATCGCGGCACGATGGTTCAAGATAGCATCCGATAATAACTATCCGCGAGCGACGTTTTACTTGGGCACGCTTTACTCAACGGGAGAGGGAGTTGAAAAGGACATCAACCTTGCCGTAGTTCTTTGGAAAAAGGCAGCGCTAGCAGGATCTGCCGACGCCCAGGATAAGATAGCTTACTGCTACTTTAAAGGCGATGGAGTCCCGAAAAGTGAGGTCGAAGCATACGCCTATTGGGCGGCATCAGGCAAAGAAGTAGGCGGGAGAACCATAGCGTCCCTAATGGAACCAACGCTGCCAAAAGGTAAGCTCATGGAAGCTTTGAAGCGCGCCCAAGAGTTGAGCACGGAAATAGCCAGAAACAAAGCAGCGCTACAGATTAAAAATAACCGCTAAACTGCCTATTATATAATCTAGAATTCTAACATTTTTCGCATGAACTCCTCCAAACTGCATCGAATAACGTCAGCCATAACATTATTCTCTATCGCCCTGATACCAGAGGTGTACGCAGGGACAAGCATCGAAGAGTTAGGCATTTTTCTATCCTATTCCTCCAGGGCCGAAGAAGGTGACGCGAACTCTCAATTCAACCTTGGCCTGTGCTATGAACGCGGGATTGGCGTACCAATCAATTACGCAGAAGCGATTGAATGGTATCGAATGTCGGCCGAACAAGGTAACGCCAATGGACAGGCAAGCCTTGGGGGCTGCTATTACTTCGGACACGGGACGAGCAAAAATGAAGTGGAGGCATTTGCATACCACATCCTGGCATCAAGAACCATGCCGGAGGCCAAACGACTTATAGCATCTCTGAGCCAAAAACTACCTCAAGAAACCCTCCAAAGATCGGCCCAGCGCGCAAAGGAAATCCAGCTTGAAATCGACAGCATCAAATCAAAGAGAAACCTCATTTTAAAATCCAGAAATACGCATAAAGAAGAGGCTGATTTTATTAAATTCAGGGCAGAAGCAGCCAAAGGGGACGCCGAGGCTGAGTACAATCTCGCGACATGCTACAGGGACGGCCTCGGTGTCGCCAAAAATGCTGTCGAAGCATTCAACTGGTATCGCAAATCTGCCGATAAAGACTTCTTGTTAGCTCAATTCATGCTCGGGTATTGCTACCGATACGAAATCGGCGTCAACCAGGACTTGGACGAGGCAGTCAATTGGTTCCGCAAGGCGGCCAAGCAAGGCTCATCGCATGCTCAGGAGTCACTTGGATGGTGCTACATGCGAGGAGAAGGCGTAAGAAAAGATGAATCTGAGGCCGCCAGTTGGTTTCTAAAGGCTGCCAATAATGGCTCATTAAGCGCACAAGCCAGAATGGGTCATCATTACAAAGAAGGGATAGGCGTTTCGATCGATTCGTACGAAGCGATAAAATGGTATCGTAAAGCCGCTTCCTCTGGACTCGCAGAAGCACAGGTCTACCTCGGATATTGCTACGAAGAGGGCCTTCTCGGACTACCAAAGGATAATTTGGAAGCACTAAGATGGTATAGAAAAGCGGCAGACCAAGGTGACACGGAAGGACTAGAGAGACTTGCAACCTGCTACTCATTAGGCCGCGGGGTCTCACAAAGCATCGTCGAAGCATATGCATATTACACCATTGCGATGAACATGACGGCCGAGACGGAACGAAAATCTGCATTAAAGGAGCACCGAACCCTCGCCATGGCGGGCATGGGGATGCTTTCCTCTAGAGCAGCCATAATCCGTGCAGGACAAAAAAGGGCGAGGGAAATTGAGGCCGAGATCGCTACGAAGCAGGCCGGAAAGTGAGCGCGGACTAACCGCCAGCCGCGGATACCTGAACTCCTCCCCTGCCCTGCGGCTGGGTGGGAATAAACCCCTGGGATTGTAAGACTATGTGGGCAATGAGGGGTTGCCCGGGTGGTGATGAGATAATCAGTTCCGGGAGAAGGCGTTGACGGTAAAACTTAAAAACCGCAGGCATGAACGAACTACCTCGATTTTCCTAGCTCTTGGATCTCGCGACTTAGCTGTGCCGATCTTTGCTGGCCATGCAAAACCTGAATTGGGCTAAGCTCCCGCTCAACATCATCCCTGAATTGCCTATCCCCCGAAATACCGCTGTTGGCTGCTGAGATATTAAACCAGGCGTAAGCTTCGACGTAGTCTTTTGGTACGCCTACCCCAAAGTAATATTTTGGACCAATGTAACGCTGCGCGACAGTGTTGCCGTTCATAGCCGACCGGAGCAACCAGCGCGAGGCCTCGACGTCATTCTTCTCAGTACCCTCACCCCTCTCGTACATTCCTGCCAGAGACAGCTGGGCGCTCGCATGCCCACCCTCTGAAGCCTTGAGCATCCAATTGAATGCCTCATGCAAGTCATAGTTAGCTGATCTAGGGTCGGAAAATCTCTGGGCGGCCTCGTAATGGGAAGCGGGGTCACCTTTCGAGGCAGCCGCATCAGAAGATTGGCGCCCTTCATCACCACAACCGGCAAGGATGGATACTGCCAACGCCCCAGTAAAAAAAGCCAACGCTGCATGGCGGTTACTCATGATTGGCTATAGTTAATTGGCGGACAGACCATTTTCAGTAAAAATATCCAATGCAATAAGTCCTCCCCCTCCCCTGCGACCGGGTGGGAATAAACCCCTGGGATTGTAAGCCTATGTGGGCAATGAGGGGTTGCCCGGGTGGAAAGATTGGAATCAATCCGGAGACAAGACCCTAGAACCTGTTTCAGGGATAAATGAATTAATCCAGGACTGAACAAACTAGTCAGCCAGCAGGACAGCCCTTCTCATCGCCTCAGCCTGCTCGGCTTGTTGCTTCATTTGCAGGAACTGGGCCTTAGTAATCTCCCCCCTTGAAAGAGCCAGCTGAGCTTCGGCAATCTGATTGGCTGTAAGCTTATTAGTCGTGCAGCCCGCCGAACAAATCAGGACACAAAAAAACAGAACGAATGACAAAAATAAGTTCATAGGAATACTTAAGTAATTGGCGATAAAATATCAAACCATGCAGAATACGGCGAGGGCAAATAATAAAGCTATCTCTTAAATCTTATTACCACAATTACACTACTTAGCTAAGCCGAGGTTTTCCGCCATGTATAATGCTAAGCAGGGAAAGGTCCGTTTCCGTTAAAGTTATCAAATGCACAAGCTAGCCCACCTGTGGCCGGGTGGGAATAAACCCCTGGGATTGTAATCCCATGTGGGCAATGAGGGGTTGCCCGGGGGAAGCTTCGGGATAACCACTAGGGAAGAACCCTGTAGTAGCACTCGCTAATACATTTGTAGGGTGCACCTCCGACCAACTTCCTCATTCGCGTGGCATCAAAACATAAATCAGCGCCGTGGTTCCTGAAGCAGGGCTTCTTCGAGGGGATCAAGTCCTTCAAGGAGTTCGAGGCCCGGACGGGCAAGCTGGCCGATACGGTCGAGATGGGCGATGCGCTCGAGATCCTGGTCGAGGCTTACCTGCACCTGGACAAGGTCCTGAACGCCAAAGACGTCTGGGTGGTCGGATCCATCCCCCTGAACATCCGCAAGGCTCTGAACCTACCCAACGACTCCAAGGGCATCGACGGGGTGTACGAAGACCAGGCCGGGAACTATATCCCCTATCAGGTGAAGTACCGGACGGACATGGATACCCTGCCCTATGGGGAAATCAGTCCGTTCCTGGGTATCACCGAAAAGTCGCTGCAGGACCGGCTCATTTTCACGAATTGCCGGAAACTCGCGGTGGACGTCGCTAACCGGACGGGCGTCCGCAGCGTCCGCGCCGACAAGTTCAACGAGCTCACGGAGGCCGACTTTAAGCGCATCCATGCCTGGCTGAGCGACAAGAAGGTCGAGCCTGTCACTCGTTACGCCCCGCTTACCCACCAGCGGGAGGCTATCGAGAAGATCACGGCAGGCCTAAAGGAGGCCGACCGGACGACCGCCGTCATGGCCTGCGGTACCGGCAAGACCCTAGTCGCGCTCTGGGCTGCCGAAGCCCAGCAGCCTAAGACCGTCCTGGTCCTCGTACCGTCCCTTGCCCTGCTCTCTCAGACCCTGCCTGACTGGTGCAAACAGACCAGCTGGGGTGAGCGCTTCAGGTATATCTGCGTCTGCTCGGACGATAGCGTCGATCGCGAGGCCCAGCAGGACGGGTATACCTACAAACAGGAAGACCTTGAATTCTCGGTCACGACAGACGCCAAGGAGGTCAAAAAGTTCTTAGGTAAGAACAAGGACGGCGTTAACGTCATCTTCTCGACCTACCAGTCGGCTGAAGTGGTCGCGGAAGGCCTCAAGGGTCAGACCGTAGACCTCGGAATCTTCGACGAAGCCCATAAGACCACCGGCGACAAGGAGGGGCTCTTCGCCTTCGGTCTGAGCGACAATAACATCCGGATCAAGAAGCGCCTGTTCCTGACCGCGACCCCGAGGCACTACAAACTGAACAAGCGAGACAAGGACGGGGATTTCCAGGTCGTCTCGATGAGCGATGAGACAGTCTACGGCAAAGTCTCCTACCGGCTCCCCTTCTCCACCGCGGTAGCCGCCGGCATCATCGTTCCCTACAAGGTCATCATCTCCGTCTCCCTGAACAAAGAGGTGGACGCTGAGCTCCTGCGCCGAGGCAGCACCCGGGTTCGCCGGGACGAGATCCAGGCTAAGTGGGTCGCCAACCAGATCGCCCTCAAGCGGGCCATCGAGAAGACCGGGGCGTCTAAGGTCATCACCTTCCACTCCCGTGTTAACCTAGCTGAGGACTTCGCCGGGGATGACGCCCGGGGCTTCAAGGAACACGTCAAAGGCTTCGACGTCTTCCACGTCAATGGAAGCCAGAACGCTGCGGACCGCAAAGCCCTGCTGGAGGGCTTCAAAGCCGCCCCCAAGGGGCTTATCACCAACGCCCGATGCCTTACCGAGGGCGTGGACGTACCTGCCGTAGACATGGTGGCCTTCGTCGACCCCAGGAAGTCCAAGATCGACATCGCCCAGGCGGCCGGCCGCGCCATGCGCCAGTCCAAGGCCACCAACAAGAAGCTCGGCTACATCGTCGTTCCCCTCTTCATCGAACAAAAGAAGGGTGAAACCGAATCCGAAGCCTTCACCCGGGCCGGCTTCGACGAAGTAGCCGAAGTCCTGGGCGCCATGCTCGAGAGCGACGATGATCTCGTCGATACCATCGAGAAGATGCAGGAAGCCCGAGGACGCGGGGACAAATTCAACCCCCGTCAGCTCCACGAGAAGATCGAGGTCATCGGCCCGTCCATCAATCTAGAGAAGCTGACGCGAAGCATCGACGTCGAAATCCTGGAGAGCTTGGGCGTCAGCTGGGACAGGTGGTTCGGCTTACTACAGAAGTTTCACCGCAAGGAAGGCCACTGCCAAGTAGCTGCAAAGCTCGAGTTGGATGGCCTGAAATTAGGCAGGTGGGTAAGCGTACAACGGCTAGGAAAAGCGAATCTTACGCAAGATAAAATCAGACGGCTAGATAGCGTTAACTTCAGCTGGGATCCCCGATCCGAACAATGGGAAGAAGGCTTCACGGCTTTGCAGAAGTTTAAAGAACGCAAAGGCCACTGTATGGTGCCTCAAGATTATTTCATCGAAGGCTTGCGCCTAGGCAGCTGGGTGCTGAGGCGTCGTCAAAACAAGTCACAGCTTACAACAGAGCAAATTGGCCTCCTAGAATCCCTAGGATTCAGCTGGGACCCCCATACAGAACACTGGGACAAATGCTTTAAAGAACTTGAGAAATTCAGAAAAACCGTAGGCCACTGCAGAGTACCTCGAAAGAATCGGGTAAATGGATTAAATCTTGGAGTGTGGGTCGACAGTCAGCGACGAAACAAAGAAAAACTAACAGCGGACCAAATCAGGCGACTAGACTCTCTTGGCTACAGCTGGGATCCACATGCCGACACATGGGAGCAAGGATTTACGGCATTATTGCAGTTCCAAAAAAGCGAAGGTCACTGTCGTGTTGCTGCAAAGTTTATACACCCAAAATCCGGCTTTAAGTTAGGCAGTTGGGTGAGCACGCAAAGATTGAAAAAGAGCCAGCTAACAGCTGAAAAGGTAAAGCGCTTAGACTCGATCGGATTTACATGGGAACCCATCACGGAACAGTGGGAGAAAGGCTTCGCAGCATTGGTTGATTTCCATCAACGCCAAGGCCACTGCAGGGCCGTAAAAAACACTTCGGGCTCAGACCTGAAAGTCGGAACCTGGGTCGCTAAGCAAAGAAACAATAAGCACAGACTCACGGCGGAACAAATAAGGCGTCTAGACTCCCTGGGCTTCAGCTGGGATCCACATGCGGACACATGGGAACAAGGTTTTTTGACCTTACAGTCATTTAAACAAAGCATGGGCCACTGCCGCGTGCCCCAAACTCACATGTTCGATAACTTTAAGTTAGGCAGCTGGGTAGCGAGACAACGTCAGACAAAAATGCAGCTGTCGAATGAACAAGTTAGGCGCCTGGACGCTCTTGGCTTCAGCTGGGACCCCTACAGCGAAGACTGGGAATACGCATTTAAACTATTGAAGGCATTTCGTAAGCGCGAAGGACACTGCCGCGTAACCGATGGACACATGGAGGGCGACCTCAAGCTCGGAAACTGGGTAAAGAAGCAACGTGCACTCGGTAAAAAGATTCAGCCTGAACGATTGCGCCGGCTAAATTCACTCAACTTTATTTGGAAGGCACGATAGGAGTTTTATTAAGACGCACATGTCATCCGCACATCATGAGTGGCCTATCATTTGAAAAGCTTAAAGTCCTGAACCATCCGATGATTCCTTCTGTAGGTTTTGATCGGCTCTCTAAGATGAACGAAAACGAGTATCGACTCTTGGATAACGTGCGAAAAGCAATCGCGACTTGCGACACAGATGAAAACACGCCGCGGCGAGAGGATACCTGCATTGAAGCGCTCTTAAAAGGCGTAGATGCTGCCTCAAAACTTAGAATAAGCCTTACAAATAGAAATAGCTATGGAAACAGACAAGCGTTCATAGATTTCTTGGAATTATCTATACCTGCACCCAAAGACAGCAGCACAGTGTTCACCCTGTACGACCGGCATAAACAGAAGCTAATTACCGTCTCCGTATCAGGTGCCATCTATGAAGCCAGGTGCCTATCATTACACGAAAACGACAATCTTGATGAAGCCGAAGGCGTAGATCACATGATTCGTCTTCGCTGGAATTTTTGCTCGGAAAAGTTCGTCTGTTTCAGCGAGCAAGGCGACTACATGGTCATTAACGCCTTACTTCTAATGCGAAGGCTGAGAGAGATTTTATCTCTGTTCGTGACCTCACTAGATTCCATGCTGAAAGCAGCAGAAACAGGAAAGCTCTGTTTTTCAATTTGCCCAGAAAAGGGAAGCATACAGCCGATCCGGCATCGGCATGACCATACGTAAAACTCCAAAGGCAAGAGACAGCACGAGGTGCTGGCGCAGGCGGAGCCTTCGAGTGGGCAAGTGGGCATAGAGGCAAGCTGACACGGGATGCCTACTATGTCGTGACGCGGTCCCGACCCTACCAAAGGAAAAGGACAGCACGTGGTGCTGTCCCTACCTTAGATACGGCGGATGCGATGTGATCGCATCCCTACCCTTACGCGAAGTAATCCACGCCGCCCTGGAAGAGGGGCTGGTGCTTGTCGCCGGGGATGTTCTTGGCGACGTTGGCGCCGGTGCGCTCGGAGTGGCCCATCTTGCCGAGGACGCGGCCGCACGGGCTGGTGATGCCTTCGACGGCTTCGAGCGACCCGTTGGGATTGAACTCGATGCGGTTCGAGGGCGCGCCGGCGGCGTCGCAATACTGGAAGGCGACCTGGCCGTTCTTGACGAGGTCGGCGATGACCGACGCAGGCGCGGTGAAGCGGCCTTCGCCGTGCGAGAGCGGGATGGTGTGCACCTGGCCGACCTCCATGCGCGCGAGCCACGGCGACTTGACCGAGGCGACACGGGTATGGGCGTAACGCGAGATGTGACGGGCGATGCGATTGTGGAACAGCGTCGGGGCGGAAGCGTCGACATCGCGAATCTCACCATACGGCACAAGGCCGGTCTTGATGAGGGCCTGGAAGCCATTGCAGATGCCGAGCGCGAGGCCGTCGCGGTTCTTGAGCAGCTCCATGACGGCGTCACGCACGATGGGGGCCTTGATGACGGCGGCGATGAACTTGCCGGAGCCATCGGGTTCGTCGCCGGCGGAGAAGCCGCCGGGGATCATGAGGATCTGCGAGCGGGAGATGGCGTCGGCGAGAGCCTTGAGCGATTCGCCGAGACCGGCGGCATCGAGGTTACGCAGCACGAGGATCTCGGGCTCGGCGCCGGCGAGACGGAACGCGCGGGCGGTATCATATTCGCAGTTGCTGCCGGGGAAGACGGGGATGATCACGCGCGGCTTGGCGACGCGAGCCTTGGGCTTCAGGCCCGAGCGGACGGTGAAGCTGATCGGGGCGGGCGTGCCCTGCGGCTCGCCAGCCTTGGTCGGGAAGACCGACTCAAGCACGCCTTCGTGCGCGGCGAGGAGGTCGGCGACGGCGACGGACGCGCCGGGCCAGGCGATCTTGGCTTCGGCGTTGGTCTGGCCGAGCACGCGATGCGGGAGCGTGCCGAGGTCGGCGGCCGAAGCGACTTCGAGCACGACGGAACCGTAAGCCGGGATCAGGAAGTCGGCGGCGGGCGCGGCGGCGAGGGTGACGCCGAGGCGGTTGCCGAAGGACATGCGGGTCAGCGCGTGACCGATGCCGCCCTGACGGACCGCGGCGGCGGCGCGGACCTTGCCGGCCTTGACGAGGGCGTGGATGGCGGAGAGGCGTTCGCGGGCGACCTGCAAGTCAGGCAGGAGCGCGGACGTACGGGGCACGTCGACGACCACGACCGTGGAGCCAGCCTGCTTGAACTCGGCGGAAACGACGTGGCTGGCCTTGCCGGGGACGATGGCGAAGGAGACGAGCGTGGGCGGGACATCGAGGTCCTTGAAGGAGCCCGACATGCTGTCCTTGCCGCCGATGGCGGCCGTGCCGAACTCGAGCTGCGCTTCGAGCGCGCCGAGGAGCGCCACGAGCGGCTTGCCCCAGCGGGAGGAATCCTGGCCGAGCTTTTCAAAGTATTCCTGGAGCGTCAGGCGCGCGCGGGCGGGATCGCCGCCGGCGGCGGTGAGGCGGGCGAGCGATTCCACCACCGCGCAGACCGCGCCGTGGCCGGGAGACCACTGGGCGACCACGGGATTGAAACCGTAGGCCATGATCGTGCAGACGTCCGTCTCGCCGCCGAGGACCGGCAGCTTGGCGGCCATCGCTTCCTGCGGGGTCGACTGCGTCGCGCCACCGAAAGGATGCAGCACCGTGTTGGCGCCGATCGAGGCGTCGAAGCGTTCGACCAGGCCGCGCTGGGCGGCGTTCGGCAGAGCCGAGACGCACTTCAGGAGATCGTCGGCCGTCGGCGCGGAGCCGGACTGGAACGGATTCTTGGACGCGTCGGGCGCGAGCACCTTCGCGGACGCGGTCTGCGTCACACCGTTGGTGTCGAGGAAGTCGCGGGCGATGTCGACGACGCGCTGGCCGCGCCATTCCATGATCAGACGGCCGGAGTTCGTGACGTCGGCCACCTGCACCGCTTCGAGGTTCTCGCGGCGGGCGGCGGCGAGGAAGGCGGGGACGTCCTTGGGCTCGAGCACGACGGCCATGCGTTCCTGCGATTCGGAGAGCGCGATCTCGGAACCATCGAGGCCGTCATACTTGAGCGGCACGCGGTCGAGGTGGACGTGGAGCGAAGGGGCGAGCTCGCCGATGGCGACGGAGACGCCGCCGGCGCCGAAGTCGTTGCAACGCTTGATCAGGCGGCTGACGGCCGGATCGCGGAAGAGACGCTGCAGCTTGCGCTCGGTCGGGGCGTCGCCCTTCTGGACCTCGGCGGAATTCTGGAGAGCGGTCTCGGTGTGTTCCTTCGAGGAACCCGTCGCGCCGCCCACGCCGTCGCGGCCGGTGCGGCCGCCGACGAGCACGATGACGTCGCCCGGAGCGGGCGCCTCACGACGCACGCAATCACGGGGACCCGCGGCGACGACCGCGCCGATCTCCATGCGCTTGGCCACGTAGCCCGGGTGGTAGTGTTCGGAGACCAGGCCGGTCGCGAGGCCGATCTGGTTGCCGTAAGAGGAGTAACCGGCGGCCGCGCCGGTGGTGATCTTGCGCTGCGGGAGCTTGCCCGGGAGAGTCTGCTCGTAAGGCGTGAGCGGATTGCCGGCGC
>Ga0315909_10005683_pt1 | contig 14224 bp, 16 predicted proteins | sample LakEriMetagenome_11_FD_203527 | JGI IMG/M metagenome (GOLD analysis project Ga0315909, IMG submission 203527) | Freshwater fungal communities from buoy surface, Lake Erie, Ohio, United States - Buoy 2 MA125 | ecosystem: Environmental > Aquatic > Freshwater > Lake | place: USA: Lake Erie, Ohio...
GATACAAATCGTAATTGTTTATAGAAATTAATTTGTCTATTAAACTACACGTTACACGAAATCCGTCTGTCATATCCGTATGCTTCATTCGAAAGTCTGGAAATGTGTATAACCTATTAATCATTTTAGCCACGTTCTTTGGATAACGCCCATCATTAAATACGCCGCCCATTACCATAGGTTTACCAGTGCTAGTTTGGTAAACTACTCCGTACCCTGTATGTTGCTCAACTACTAAATTTTCTTTGGTATAATTATAACGCAACCAATTATCTTCTTCCAAGCATAGTTCTCGTACCTTTTCAAATTCTAAATTTGATTGGTAGTAAACAATTATATGTGTATCAGTTAAATCATATCTGTTTTGCATGGAATTGTATTTAATTAAATAGTTGAGAGATAAAAAATAATGCTAGATGCTGCGATTACAAAACTTAATTTTACTATAAAACTAGATAGTTTAAAAGAGTATTATCATACATTGACAACCAAATACGATCACTTGTGTTGGAAGTGGGATAGGTACGGTCACGAAATTACAGAAGAGTGGTACAATCGTATTATATCAAATGGTCCAGGTTGTATACTTCCTTACGGTTGGGCAATACAAAGTAATTTAGTAGACTTGACTATACCATGCCCTCCATACAACATAAGCACACATGAAAGAACATATTATCGAAACACTGAACTAGCATTTGGTTTAGTTACTAAATTACAAGAACTTATTCCTTATGCCTATCGATGGAGTCTAGTTGTTCAGCCGCCAACTGGTAAAGTAAGTAGACACGTTGACCAAGGCGATGAATACACAGCCCATATACCAATATATGATTCTCCAGGTGCCACATTTAAATTTTGGGATACTTTAGGCAATCGTAAAGATTTTGGGATACCAGCAGATGGCAGTGTTTATCTTGTTGATACTATAATAGAACACGAAACTGAAAATTTTAGTAACAGTGATAGAGTAGGGTTAGTGTTTAGATTTAAAAGGTCTGATTTACCAACATTAATGCAACTTACTGGTGAAATATCATGACTATAATATATACTCCAATCGATATAGAATTTGACATGCCAGACGAGCAAGAACTTATTGACTGGTTTCATTCTCATAAAATTACAGACACAGATTATTGGGAGTATGCAGAAGGTCGACACGAATGGTGTTATGTAGCCTTGAGAGAACAACCAAGTGATTGGCGAACATATGATGCATGGTTAAAATGGTCAAAGGAACGCGAGCCAATAGAAAATGCTGGACTTTTCTTTCATCCAGGATTTGAGGGAAAATTTCCAGGTTTAGCAAAGTGTATAAGAGAATTACCATTTGATCAAATAGGAACCAGCGGCTTTATTATGCAGATAGGAACTATACCTCCTCACCAGGATGCAGACTATAATATGACAGAGCCAAGACGATATATTATCTATATCACTGACCCAGCTTACAATACTTTTCATTTTGTACATAACGGTAAAAAGATATGGCCAAAAATTGATAACAAGTATCGATGTTTTGCTTTTAACAACAGTAATATTCAACATGCGGCAGATCCAACTGATAGGACTAAAATACTTTTAAGTACAGTAGGTATAATGAACAAACAAAAACACGAAGCTTTATTGGAACGCAGCTTGAAAAAATTTGCAGATAAAGTTATTATAATATAATGTATTTTAAAAGATTAAAGGCACAATTTAAACATACTGTAGGTATGTTTGATCGTCAATACAAAGAAACAAAATCTGTTTTTAAAGATTATAATAACAGTATATGGTTTTTAGGTTGTAGTCATGTGTTTGGTACAGGATTAGAACATTATGAAACAGCACCTTATCAACTATCTAGTTTATCAAACAAGAAAGTTATAAATTTAGGCCATCCAGGTTCTGGTCCTATGATGGTTGAACAAACACTAACTAAGTTACTTAAAAAATATGAACCTTTAGCTATTGTTATAGCCTGGCCAAATTTTGATAGATGGCAAAGTTATGAAATAAACTTTCCTGGTGCTGTACTATGGATGCCGTTTTGTCTTGAAGATTCACAAAGCCATAATAACCATTTTGGATCTAAAAAACTTTGGCCAGAAAGTTATGAGAAATATAAAACTATGCTGTTAAATAACACTATTAAAGATGTAAATTTAAAATCATATTACAATGTTAAACAGATAACTAAAAATAAAAAAACTATAGAATTCCAATATATGCCGGATGAGCATATATCACTTAATTTGCCGTGTTATCCGTTTATAGATTATGCAAGGGACGATCAGCATCCAGGCAAATTAACACAAAAAATAATAGCTGAGTACATTTGGAACAAACTAAATGAAATATAATTATTACTATAACGATGTGCCAGGTGTAGGGCTATGTAGAAATAATTTAATTTATACTAGCCTTATTAGCGAAGACAAAAAAACGTTTGTACAATGGTACTATAATGATACAGAGTATCATAAAGGACACAACGAAATAGTTGACTCAAACTTGATGGCTGAAAAATTTCAAAGAGAATTACATTTTTTAAGTAACATGGCTTACCATAATCCATCAATGGTACCTGAAATTTTAGAAGTAAACATTCCTGAAAGGAAAATATATTTAAGAATAGACGGTAGTGATTTTTGGAACAGAGCCGGTTGTGATACATCAAACTATGATAATATAGTCCCAGACTGGCAAGAGCAGATGTTAAAAATTATACAGGCTCATAAAGAAAGAGGTTGGTACAAATACAGTATGCATCCTAGCAGTTATTTTGTAGTAGACGGCCAATTAAAAAGTATAAATTACTTTTTCACTTATAGCAGTAACGAAGGCCCAATCAGCATTGCAGATCATGCTAGTCATATATACAGCACTAGACAGGATATAATGCGTGAACAGATTGAACAAATGGGTATTAGTTGGGAAGGTAAAGAACCTTTAGATAAATTACAGATGTTATGTTTTGAAAGTTTTCGATCTAACTACAATGATGATTTTATAGAAAAAGCTAAGAGGATATATGATTAAAGGAATAAATGGTAAATCCTATTTTGATATGGAAACATATATTGATATGGATCAATTTCAAAAATTGCAACCTGAGATACTAACAGGTTTTGCCCTAGCACGTGAATATGCTAAAGAAGGCACATGGATGAAGCCTGGCTTTTCATTTGAAAACATGAGTTACAAACTTAGTTGGAAACCTATCTATCAGTCTATGGATGAGTTCATGGAACTGCCTAAAGACGATCCTTTATATCAAGCTGGCATAAAGTTAATGCCTACAGATTTTAAAAACTTTCAACAACGTAATAAATTTACTCGTTATCTAAAGATGGCAATGGGTGCATATGATCCATACATTTACTATTACTTGTGGGAAGAAGGTAGCTGGGATGATAGAACAGCACCACGTAAACTAACTCCAGAAGCTGAATACTTTCCTAATGTAGTTAAATGGGTAGAATCTATGGTAGGAACTATATTCCAAGAGATTGGCCGTGTTATATTTTTTCACTGTGAAGCAGACGGTATTCCGTTTGAACATCGCGACTTAGATGCTAAGAACGGCATCGATGTTGTTACACCCCATCGTAATGAATTTATACATGTTCGTCCTAACACAAAGAAGGCTATGTACCTTTGGGATCCAGAGACCAAAGATAAAACATATCTTAACACTAGAGCTGCTTGGTGGAACGATGTAGATTGGCACGGCGGCGAACGTATCATGGAACAAAGTTATAGTTTACGTATTGACGGAAAATTTACAGAAGATTTTCGTAAACGCTTAGGTATAGAACATTTGGAATCTTATTAATGTACGATGTAATACTATTTGGAGATATGCCAGATCTTGAAACTTATTCAAGAGCAAGCGGCTCTCATCGTATAGCAACTGAATTGAGAGAGCATGGGTACTCTGTTTTAGTTGTTGATTTTGCAAACTATATTAATTTTAAAAGATATAGTGAAATAATTGAACTATCAGTGGGAGAAAACACTCTAGCTGTTGGTTTTTCAACTACATGGTTTCCTTTTATTTTGCCAGACGGAACTGTTAGTCATAGAGAACCAAGCAAACCAGCCATGCGATTTAATCCAAACACAGAAAATTCATTAAACAGTTTAAGTATGGAATTTGGAGGGCCCAATGTCCAATTTTATACTGATAAAATTAAATCTGTAAATCCAAGAACAAAAATTATTTTAGGCGGCGCGAAAGCCTTTATGTACATTAATACATTAGGCGTTGATAATGTGTTTATAGGACATGCAGAAACTATGATTGTAGAATATCTACAAAGTCTTAAAAAAGGTCCAAGAAGATTGTGGAACAGAATTATTGATCACGATAAAAAAGCACAGTCACCCTCTTGGGATTTTAGAAGATCTAACATTTCCTATGAGCCAGAATCTTTTATATTGCCTAGCGAAACACTTTTATTAGAAGTAGGAAGAGGTTGTAGATTTAATTGTAAGTTTTGTTCATTCCCGCTTATAGGTCAAAAAAATGTTAAAGACTATATTAAATTTGAAGAGTGTCTTTATAACGAACTTTTAGACAATTGGAATCGTTGGGGAACATGGAAATACACTATAGTAGACGATACATTTAATGATAGTACAGAAAAACTAGAAATGGTCAAACGTGTAGTAGCAAGACTTCCTTTTAAACCTGCGTTTTGGTGTTATATGAGATTAGACATAATAGTTAATAATCCAGAACATATACAACTTGCCAAAGATATAGGAATTAGAGAAGTTTACTTTGGTATAGAAACATTAAATCGAGAAGCTGGCAAAGTTATAGGTAAAGGCATGGATCCTAAACGTATTACAGATACTTTAGAAAAATGTGCTGAGGTATGGGGACACGATGTTTGGATAATGACCGGATTAATATGCGGCCTTCCTAAAGACAATATTGCAGATTTTGAAAAAAGCTGTGCCTACTTTGACAGGCCAGATCGCCCAGTAGGTCACATAAACACAACTCCGTTACGTATAATAAAACATACAGATTTTACAAAATATAGATTTAATGCTGCTTTTGAAATTGAAGCTGAAAAGTATGGATATGAATTTCCTTATCCAGATGTTCCTTGGCGATGGATTAAAAAGGACGGGACTGATATAGATACGTTTGAAAAAGCAACTGAAATAGCCGTGAAGTGGCAACAAAAATTAGATAGCCATATTCAGTTTTATAGAAACTTTTTTTATATTAGTTGTATTAATTTACCAAAATATGATTTTAATACTCTAATGTCTTTTACTAAAAAAGAAGATTTATATCAACATTTTGGAAGCGATAATATTAAAGAATTAATGAAACAACAAATAGAGGAAACTTATTTTATTCCTCTATTAGAATTTTTAAGGCAAAAAGCCTGTGAAAGTAATGAGGTGTTTAGATTTAGTTCCCACATTGAAACCAGCATGCCATGAATGTGGATCAGGAAACTTATAAGTATTTCCCTGCTCTTCTAAATAGAATATTTCATCCTCTAAAATGAATCCTGCACCAAAAGACGGCTTAGATAAAAAAATTACAAATCTTTGCAACTTATTTTTTAAGTATAAGTCTTTATAATTATTCATAATGTCTTTATGTAATGGTACACAAAAGCCTGGTTCAACCTTACTAACAAAACTACCAAGTGGTTCAACTCCACAAAATTTTCCTAACTCGTCTACTATTTTTTGATCAAAATGTTGACCTGGATAATAATGTTTAAACTTAACTGAAGTAACATTTTTATAAACAGTTTCTAATAAATCAAAAGTTTCTTTAGACTCTTCTTTATAAAATACATCGTCTTTATTAATTTCAAGTGGAGCTAGTATAGTATTTCCTTCAACCAACTCACACGCAGCTATTAGTGCTTCACAATCAATAACAGATGAGCAATTTCCAATAAAGTTTTTCATAATATATCCTAAATTTATTTATATCCTGTAAGAGTTAATAACATTTTAGGCAAAAGTCCAACATTAGATCCTGCATGCCAAGAGTGTATGTCTGCATACTGATATATCGATCCTTGCGGTTCATTGTAGTAGGCATCGTCTTCTGTTACAAACAAATGCCCAGGAGCGGGTGGTGTTACAAACATAAAATATCTTATTAGTGTGCCTAACTTTTTATGTTCGTGTTCCCACGGATTTATATCCCAGTGCCATGGCGTACACTTGCCTGGCCTTATTTCACTCACCCAACACATAATAGGAGTGCAATTTGTTATTTCTCCTAACATTGTAGAATAATTTAAACTAAAGTGTATTCCTGACTGATAGTGTCTATACTCCACAACATTTTCATCATAGCCAACTGATTTTAATAAGTTAGTTTGATATACACTTTCTTCATAAAATGGATTATTTGGTTCTAATTCTAAATGGCCATGATTTGGTTCAACTGTGTGCTGATTTATTTCAGATATTAAATCATTACAGCTAAAATGAGAATTGCAATTACCCACATATAATTTCATACTATTTCAAATTCCTGTGGTAATATATTTTTAAATTCTGACAAGTGCTGTCTTTCAATATTAAATTTAATTACATCATTGCTATAATTAAAATCATTAACAATTCCATTCTTGTTAGCAGAGTTTAGCCAAGAGCTGACTCGATCATCAAATATATATCGTGCCTCAGCTTTGTCATCTATGACAGATTTTATTATAACAGATACAGGATCAACTAACTTTGATAACCGTAGTAATTTTCTAACAACTAATTGGAACCTTACTCTATTACCAAAATTTACAGCGGTATGTTTAGGACTTGCGTCCATACTATACCAATACCCATCAGCTACAGTAGGGTACATTGTTTCTGTCTCAATATTTATAATGTAACATTTTTCTCCTGAGATGTTTAAATGAAATCTATCATCTATATCAGAATGTCCTATATATGACTCCCCTGCGTTAAGTCGTCTTACTTTTGCTTCACCAACTACACCTGGCAATGTATCCATAATAGTTTGCCAAACTGTTCCTTTATATTTTTCTTTGAGTATCCAAGGATCGTAGAAAAAGTTACCAGTTTGTTCATTAAGGGTAAAATCAAATCCTTCGTGAAATATAGCATACAAGGCTTCTTGTATAAGTTCCGAGGACAGGCATATTGGCATTTTAGTCAGCATGAAATATTTATATGCTACTATTATAAGGTTAAATATTTCATGGACATTATTCAAGAAGCTACCAAAATACTTAGAAAACCTATTGGGTGGATTGAACTAGATATCAATTTCAATCTCACGGATTGGGTTGAAGAATCAAAAATTGCTGAACAATTTTTAGTTACACATAGAGAAAATGGCGGCCATAAAGGATGGCGTAGTTGTTGTATACACGGCATAGATACTGATAAGACAGGACACTGGGCACAGTATTCTGCTACAGAAGAAGACATTACATATAAATGGACAGACTTATCTAAATTAACTCCTAAAATAACTAATTTTTGGAAATCATTCCCTACAGAACGATTTGCCAGATTAAGATTTATGGAACTAGAACCAAATGGCTTTATTGCTCCGCATGATGATTCGCCAAGCGGTGTTAAAAATACAGAGTTTGATATGATGGATCATATGATTCCAATTAACCTAGCAATTACACATCCTGACAATTGTCAAATGCAATTAGAAGGATATGGCCGTGTTCCATTCCGTGCCGGCCGAGCATTTATTGTTAATATTACAAATGTACATTCTGCAATTAATAACAGCAATCAGCCCAGAATGCATATGATAGCACATTGTATTATTGGCAACAAGAAAAAAGAATTTGCAGAATTAGTTGTAAGAAGTTATAATAAACATCATGCTTGAATTTAATATTGACGGCGTACAGTTGCCTTTTGACAAAGATTGGGATTTTGCTATTAGCCTAAGTGGAGGTGCCGATTCTGCTTTGTTAGCGTATCTGCTTAGTTCATTGGCCAACGAGCATCAAACTATTCATATTATTAATCATACAAGAATGTGGAAAACAAGACCTTGGCAACAATACGATGCTCTTGGAGTTTATGAATACTTGTTAAATGCATTTCCAAAACTAACTTATGTATTTCATAAAAATTTTATTGCACCAGAATTAGAATACGGCAATATGGGTCCAAACTTAACAGACGAGTATGGTAAAAAAGTTAGTGGCGACAATATACAACAACGTGCCTTTTCTGAATTCATCTGTCACAAGTACAATTTAGATGCTTACTACAATGCAGTTACTAGAAACCCAAGATTAGCAAAATTTAATGGTATGGCAGAAAGAGACATAGAAAAAAATCAAGACAACAAACACCTTGAATTCATGATACATATGAATAGAGTTGCTAGCCATCCATTTAGATTTGTAGATAAATCTTGGATATTAAAACAGTATAAAAGGTTGGATATCATGGACTTGTTTAATATAACAAGAAGCTGTGAAGGCGAATTTAAAAATATAACCTACGAAACATATAAACCTAGACAGTATGTTCCTGTGTGCGGAGAATGTTTTTGGTGTAAAGAAAGAGAGTGGGCAATTGAACAACATTAATCCTCCTACGTTTTGTATGCATCCGTTTACAGGGTTAGCAACTAGAGAAGACGGTGCTGTTAAAGTCTGTTGCCGAAGCCACCCTATTGGATTTATTCAAGATCAATCTTTGGAAGAAATCTGGAATGGCGACAATATGAAACGTATTCGTAAACAAGTTCTTACAGGATATCGTCCTCCAGAATGCGAACCCTGTTTTAGTCTAGAAGATCAAGGTGTTGAAAGTCTTAGACTGCGTCATGTTAACGGAACTATACCTGAAGCACGTATTAAATTGTACCCTATGGCTGTCAATAAAATGAATGACGATTATACAATGCCATTTGAAATTCCTACTATGGAAATTAAATTAAACAATTTGTGTAATTTAAAATGTCGCATGTGTAATCCAACCGACAGCACTAGTTGGAATGATTGGCAGGAAGTTGAAGAATTTTACGATAAAGAAAATAACTTTATTTCAGAGAATGTACGTAAACTTAATTTGATTAAAAAACCCTACTTAGATAAGTTTGAAGACAACCCTAATTGGTGGGATTCATTTGAAAAACTGTTGCCTTACTTTAGACGTGTAGAGTTTGCAGGCGGCGAACCGTTAATGGATCCACAACATTATAGAATTTTAGATATGTTAAAGCCTTACGGCAAAGACATTGAAATCAAATATGCTACTAATGGAACAACATTTGGAATAAAAGGAGGAAGGAATGTACATGAATATTGGCCTTATTTTAGATCAGTTGCCGTTAATATCTCTATTGATGGGATTGGCACTGTTTACGACTACATACGCGGCAACGGCAATTGGGATGAAGTTGTACAAAACATACAAGAATTCAAGAAAATTCCCAATGTCAGCAGAATAGTTGGTGCGGTTGCTGTACAAGTAAGCAACGTATTAACTTTAGATAAAATGATAGAGTGTTTTTTAGATGAGCTTGACATTGTATTTTATACAAATATGGTCAAGTATCCTAGTCAACTATCTATTCAAGTATTACCTAAGTATCTAAAACTGTTGGCCATACAACGTTTAGAGTTTGTAAAAGAACGTGTACCAGAATTTAGATATGTTAAACAAAATCCAATTTTATTAAATCTTACTTTAGGTCAAATTGAAGGAGTAATCAATTATATAAAGGCTGTAGATCAAAGCGACAAGTGGGAAGAGTGTATTGAATTTAATAAAAAGTTAGATGCATCTCGAAATCAATCCTTCGAAACTGTGACACCCGAGTTCAAAAGGTATCTCTAATGATTAAAGTAACTAGTCGTTGGCCGCATCAAAATAGCATTAAGGTAGAATGGAATCTTGGCAAAAGATGTAATTATGATTGTAGCTATTGCCCTAGTGAAATACACGACAACAAAAGTCCACACACGGATATAGAAATACTTAAACGTGCAGTAGATAAACTAGTAACGTTAGGCAAACCAATACGGCTAAGTTTTACCGGAGGAGAACCTACAGTACATCCTAAGTTTCCAGAACTAATCAAATATTGTAAACACAAAGGTGTTAGTTGGATTAGTGTAACTACTAACGGAACATTGCCTCATGAATTTTACGATAGTCTTTCTGTTGATCAACTTGTGTTTAGTCTACATTTAGAATACGATTGGCAACGTGTTTATAATACTATGAGTAAAGTTGTTGACTATACTAAGATAAAAATTATAGCACAAATCATGTGTCATCACGATCACATGCTTGCGGCTCGTACTATTTTTGCTAGATGCTTATCAATGCACATACCAGCAACACTAAGACGCATACGTTGGACACAAGGAGATCATGATTTGTTTGACGACATGCGGTATCATCCAGATGATTTACATTGGATTAAAGAACAAGAAGCAACAGTAGAAAAAAATACAGTAGTATGGTTAGATGACAAATACGCACAGTTACATTACCATGCTAACGACATGATTAAGAATCATCAAAATAAATTTAAAGGTTGGACTTGCAACGCAGGTATAGAAAGCCTAATGATAAATTGGGACGGAGATGTACACAGAGCGACTTGTAGAGTCGGTGGTAGTCTAGGCAACATATATGAAGGCAACTTCGTTGCACCTAGCGAACCCGTAACTTGTGACCGTAATTTCTGTACCTGCGCGGCAGACATTCCCCTTACAAAATATGCGTCTAACAACCCTTAACCCTTCTAAGTATAAAAGATTTTTTGCCTTTGGTTGTAGTTTTACAAATTACAATTGGCCAACGTGGGCTGATATTATAGGACAGGACATTCCTGTTTATCAAAACTGGGGTAAAATAGGTGCCGGCAATCATTATATTTTTAACAGCATAATTGAAGCAGATGCTAGATATAACTTTAACAAAGAAGATTTAGTTATAGTTATGTGGACATTCTTACATAGAGAAGACAGGTACTACAACAGTACGTGGCAATGTGATACAATCCAATCCTTAGAACAAACATATGGCGGAGATTGGTTTAAAAAATATGCGTTGGATCGTAGATCCTTTTTAATAAGAGATTTAGCGTTGGCAACAGCCGCACAATCAACTATACAAAAAGCTAACTGGGAACAATTTTGGACTAGTCCAATTACAAATATAGACAAGGATAAAGTTGAGTCTACAGGTATATATAATAATTTAATTCCAGAGTCAGAAGGAAGGCCTTATTGGGTTGAATCATTTGATAGTTTATGTAATGGTACTAATATAAATCCGTTGCTAGAAAATTTAGATGTTATTAAAGTTTACAAAGACCTATTTTTAAACATAAACAAAACAGTTGAAGGCAGATGGAGTTACGAATATACAAAATCTAGAAAACTTCCTAATAACGATCAGCATCCTTCACCTGCCGAAGCGTTGGCATTTTTAAATAGTGTATGGCCTGATAACTTGTTGAGTAACACAGCACAAACATACGCAAATCAGTGGACAGTTAATACTGAGCCGGTCAATCGACTTTAGATTTAGTAATATGAGTATCTGGTTGGCATGAACAATCTAACTTTGGACAAGTTATACTGTTAAGTGTTAGAACTGGTATTTGTTTGAAGATGTTTACAGAACAACTAAACACAGGTACTTGGCATGATCCTAATACATCTCCGCTAGCAGTGATTGATATTGATTCTTTTCCAACACTACATTGCCAATTGTAAAACATATTCCATTTGTTTGTAATAATTTCATGCGGACGATTCGCTGTAGCACTACCATCATCAAATAGAGTAATACTTTCATGAAGTTTGATATCGTCTAATCGTTTGAATATCCAATCACTGCTGGGGATACGTTTCATATTGATGTATGCTAGTTGATCAGAAGTATAACAGTCTATCCCGTGACCGGTTGCATCAACGATTGGCTTGGCTTCAATAAACCAAGGATGCTTACTTGTTTTCATACGATCAATATATCCCGTACACTTATCCCAGTTTTTTGCATCCATAAGCATTAACGCTGTTACTTTAACACCTGCTTCAAATAACAGATCAGCAACTTTTATATAATGATCTATGTCTACGTATTCGTTGTGACAACTTAGCACAACATCATCAAACACTTGTGTATTTTCTTCCCACCAGCGTACAGTACGCGAACCGTTGCTAACTAATGTAATATATACGTCATGAGTCTTACGTATCTCGTTACAGAACACTTGTAACTCAGGCCATAGAGTAGGCTCACCGCCTCCAGAGATTGTCAAATGAAATTTTGTCTTGTTTTGTGTTTTATAAAAGTCAAATAGTTTTCTAAAAGAAGACAACACTAGATTAGTATCCTCTGGGTAACGAAACTTATTATCATGTGCTCCAGGAAAACAATATGAGCAATTAAAATTGCAAATATCAGTAGGCCAGAAGCGTATTTGCAAAACTTCTGATCCTTGAGTTGATACTATTTTAATTGGAGTTTTTTTCATTTTAATTCTGGAAATGTTTTATTAAACTCTGTACCTCTTACATTATCTAAATTAAAAATATATTCTTTAAAATCAGGCAATAACTGAGAATGGTCTTCTGCTAATACAAATTTTAATATTGCTTCCCAACGTTTCCAACCATACGGGTTGTGTTGCCAAAAATTATCATCTTGAGTATAATTATCCCAAAGCCATTGTTTAAAATCTGCAAAGTCTTTTACCAATTGATCTTTATCTTCTTTTGGTAATACTCTAGCAGATAAAAACGTTGGTATGTATAACAAATGCAAATTAATTATACCACCACCTGCTTGGTAATCATCAATAGTAAATTTATTAATTTTTTTAAATCCTTGATTTAATTTCCACTTGGCAAAATCTATTATATGCTTAATGTTTAAAACTTGTACTGCACACGCAATCGCACAATGAATGTTATCTGGTGTATTATCCATGAGCCATAAATTACGTTCAATGTCTTCCCAGTTTGCTGGAAATCTAATGTACGAATTACGGTCGCCAAATGCATCAATACTAAACGCATAGCGAACTTGTTTAAATTGACTCCAAACATTTATAATATCTTCATTGACAAATATACCATTACTGTTATATCTTAAGCTGATATTCTTAGCATAGCCTCTTTTAATAATTTCATCTAGAAACTTTCTATGCTCTTTTATCATCAAAGGTTCGCCACCTGCAAAATACAACTGAGTAATATTTGGAATTTGTTCAAATATTTGATTCCACAATTCTGGTTTTTCGTACCAGTAGTTGTCAAATGTATCCGCAGACCATTCTATTTGCTTTAACACAGTTTTACTTTTAATTAAAGGAGCAATTTTTTTATAGTCCTCTACCCATCGACTGCTGTCGTGTGGACTACACATAACACATTTTAAATTACAAGTGTGACCCAACCGCAGATCAAAATAACGTATTACAGGAGGAACAGATCCATCGTCAGTGCTATCAATAAGCTCTTTGAAATCTAAACCTTCTCGTTGCCATTCGTATGATTCCCACATACGTTTACTAACAACACCATTTGACTCTTCTTCGAAACATTTTGTACAACTGGCAGGAATCTTTCCTTCCATCATTGTTTTGCGTACTGAACGCATATAGTCATTATTCCATGCATCTAATGGTAATTGTTTGCCAAAGTTAGCAGGAGCACCGTCTTCATTTTTTACTAGTCCTACAATGTGATCCCCTGTTGATGCTCCACTAGCGTTAGCGCCACAACAAAGACGAGCATCTCCATTAGGGCGAGTAGCAACATGAATCCAAGGAAGAACACAAAAACTATAAGACCCTGTTAGGTCATGTATTTGTCGCTGTGCTTGCCCAATACGGGTATCAGCTGGCTGTAACCAAAATATTTTCATTTAACCTCTTGGTCTGTGCATTTTGAATAATTGTTTATATTACTGCGTCCACAACTTCTAGCACATACAATTAATTTGTTTTCATTCCAATACTCATGCCACATTGTTTGAAATGCATTTGAATTTACAATATCTTTTATAGATCGTTTAAGAAGATTAGATTCGCCTAATCTAAACATCATTTCATCATGCTGACGTTTTATTTCATACTTAATTGATGCAGCTTCGTTATCCTGGATGTATGTGTAAGGAGTATTTGCCATCCAGCAACAAGGATAAAAATCTTTATAGGCATCAATATAAACTTCCCTATCTGCTTGTGCTTTACAAGAGATAGACGAAC
>Ga0315909_10005684_pt1 | contig 14224 bp, 23 predicted proteins | sample LakEriMetagenome_11_FD_203527 | JGI IMG/M metagenome (GOLD analysis project Ga0315909, IMG submission 203527) | Freshwater fungal communities from buoy surface, Lake Erie, Ohio, United States - Buoy 2 MA125 | ecosystem: Environmental > Aquatic > Freshwater > Lake | place: USA: Lake Erie, Ohio...
GTAATCTTTGTTTGTGGTTGAGATTGCTCTTTCAATAACTCCTTTATTTCTTTAAGAAGTTGTATTATTTGTTCAAATTGTTCATTACTCATATGACTAATTTAAAAATCCCCTTCAGTATGCACCTTTTCATCATCCCACGCATCTCTGCCAGAATGAGTTGGTGTCTTATCCCACTCATCATTTTTTCTATCCCAATTTAAAAATTCTTCACCTTTGTAATCTGGGTGATGTTTGTGCATGTAATCAATTGCCTTTACCCATCTCCAAGAGATAAATGCAACAATGATAAACATTAGTCCGAAAACTGGTAGGTATTCCATATTTGGTTATTTATTTAAGTTTGGCTGTAGCGGGAGGATTCGAACCATCCAAAGGGTCTTTAGCCATAGAACAGCGCCGGCTTTGTGGTCAACCCATTATTCTACGTTTATCAGATGTTCCCCACCCCCGAGACAGGAGGGTATGTCTGCCAATTTCATCACACTACAATATGCGGAGAAACAGGGATTCGAACCCCAGATACCTTTCAGTATGCCGGTTTTCAAGACCGGTGCATTCAACCACTCTGCCATTTCTCCTTTATATACAACTATATGTATATACTAAAATATATTTTCATCTTTGTTAGCTCTACGTCTTGCTTCTTCAGCTTCTTTATATACTCTGACCCACGTCAAAAATATATCTACGGGTGCTAAAGCCCAACACATTAGTAATAAAGCCATAGTATCTAAACCAGGAGTAATTCCCAATCCACCTGCTCTTACATCTCTATTCCATTTACGTGCTGACATTATTAAACAATAAGTCAAAGTGATTAAGTAATAAGTTAAAAAAAATCCCATAATTTTAATTTTAGTGAATTACAAATATAGGATTAATTTTTTAAAATTCCAAATTTATCTTTCCAATTTGGAAATACATTCATCCACTTTATCTCTCAATCTTCCTCCGATACCCCAATCACCATCCACCTGAACGTGCCTCCACATTGGTATTCTCGGTTTTAGCCATTTGTATTGTTGGTCCAACTTCATATCATCAATTGAAATCCAATTACTGATTTTGTTATCTTTAGCCCACTTTACAATTTCAGCTGCTCTTTCCCATTCAGCACCCGGTCTACTCATTTTCATCCATAGGTACTGATGTGTTGTTATATCCACAATTGGTGCGGTGATACCATAGTATTGAAATATGCGTTTTAATTGGATGAAGCTAAAGTGCTTTCTCCAATCGGAACTTACTACCAAACTTGCGTTTGTTTCGTTACAAATCTTTTCTAAGGCTTGGCAATCTTCTTCTACCCAAGGGTATGGTATGGTAAAGGTCTTACTACTATCATCTAAAGTAACTCTACCATCGCCCCACGTTCCCCACGCTAACGGGCCATCTACATCTATGAATATAATTTTCTTTCTCATAACTTTTTTGTTGATGCCTCTTTAGGATTCGAACCTAAACTAAATGAACCAAAATCATTTGTGCTACCATTACACAAAGAGGCAATTTGAGCGGATAGCCGGAATCGAACCGACATCTCCTACTTGGAAGGAAGGAGTAATAACCATTATACGATATCCGCAATGGAGCGGAAGACCAGGCTCGAACTGGCCACCCCAACCTTGGCAAGGTTGTGCTCTACCAAATGAGCTACTTCCGCGAGTGTGGACCAGATAGGGCTCGAACCTATGACCTCAACATTATGAGTGTTTTGCTCTAACCGTCTGAGCTACAAGTCCAAAATCATTTATATTAACGATATTTGAAATTATCGTTTATTTAAATGATAAATAAGTAAACAGGTGTGGAGTCACCTACCTACTATTAGTGAATGAGAAACATCTATTTCTCTTTGTGGCTGTATCACTAAAGCCCATAAGGTGCCAGAGGAAGGGTTGGTTACCTTCACGGTGTCCTTTTCGGTCACACCACCACTTCGAATTAGGTACGTCTCAAGGCTGTACACACCTCTTTCCGCCACTCTGGCATATAAATTTTGTAACGGCTGTGCGGTTTGTATCGAATTCACTCCTTTATACGAGCTTCAAACGTTTCCATTTCATACTTAGCGTCTGTTCCGCCATTCGTTTCCGAATCGTTACAATGTGGAGGTAGAGGGATTCGAACCCACGACCCTCTGCGTGCAAGGCAGATGCTCTAGCCAACTGAGCTATACCCCCATACATTATCGTTCTATCGACTTATTTTATTTGTTTAATGATTCGTAATTTTTCTTTTTTACTGGCTCACAACCATTTTTGATTGTATCCATTAATTTTGATTCAAGTTTATCCAAACGAGAATCCATTGTTCTATAAATGTCAGTGCAGCAGCATTCACGCTCTTTGTTTTGTACATCTATTTCTTGTCCAATGATTCTATGTAACTCATCAATGTTTAATTGTAAATTGTTAATTTCTTTGTTGGTTCTATTCACCTTAACAAAGGCCATTACAGCAACTACCGCAACTGCGATAACCACCACAATGGACATTCCTAAAATAAAAGATAGTATATCCATAATTTTTTTCTCCTATATGTCAAAGAACGATAATGTGTACCTCGGGCCGGAGTCGAACCGGCACGGCCGTTTACTGGCCAACAGATTTTAAGTCTGTCATGTCTACCTATTCCATCACCGAGGCATCTCTTTCAAATAACTACTACAAATATACAAAAACTTTTTGAATTAGTCAAGCTTTTTTAAAACTACTCCAAACATTTTTGTTTGTTTGTCATCTTCTCCAATCAGAACATCAATTTTATTTCTAAATCGACTGTTCATCAAATCTCTCACATACCAAACGCCATTGAACCTACCAGCGTTACTCAATACCACCTTTTCACCAAATCTAAGCTTTCGTTTCAAATCTCTACTAACAGCTATAATTCTATGTTTTTTTGGATTATCTTCATCAATTTCAAAACCACTTGCGGTTATCGTTGGTGAATCATCCGTTTCCTCCTCTGTTACTGAATATGTTGTTAAGGTTACTACCTTTCTAAATTCTTCAGCAACTTTCTCTTCCACTTTTTTTTCCACTTCCATTATCTCATCTTTCATATCGGAAGCCGATGTGATAAGGTTGTGTGGAATCAAACATAATACAGCTATAAAAATCCAATTTCTTTTCATAATATTGTTTTTATAGTTAGTGATTCGGAAAGGATTCGAACCTTTGACCCACAGCTTAGAAGGCTGTTGCTCTATCCAACTGAGCTACCGAACCAAATAGTTGTTTCAACTTGCAAGTTTACTCTTAACATCTCTTTCTCTACAACGTCTGAATCTAATCAACATTTGTAGTCCGAATGTGGCGTTGGGTAATTACTCCATGCCTCTATGTAACTCTATGTACCTTACCTTGTTACTAGGTGTGTTAAGTGTATGAAACAACTTAAAAGTATAATCACCTCACATCTGCAGGTGTAAAAGATTGCCGAGCTAATTGCATATACAATCTAACTATACTTTTTGCGGACCGGACGGGACTCGAACCCGCGACCTCTGCCGTGACAGGGCAGCATTCTAACCAACTGAACTACCAATCCTAAAAGTGTTGGTTGATTTGGGTTCAACCAACAAAACCTTGAGAGAAGCCCTACCAATGGTAAACCTTTCACAAATCAAAATCACTAATTCACCTTTATCCGCACCATCCATGTCATGCACTGGTTGACAAACACCTCAATGAATTAGTTTGAGCTCCCACTCGGAATCGAACCAAGTTATCATGATTACAAGTCATGCGCATCGCCAGCAATGCTTTAGGAGCAGTTAAGGAAAGTAGAAGATGGGTGCGTGGACATCTACTTTTACGATTGGCATTTCTAACCGATTTATACATTTCACAATGTTTATTCCAATCAACCTAGTAGCCCGTACGAGAATCGAACTCGTCTCTCATCCGTGAAAGGGATGCGTCCTAGCCGATAGACTAACGGGCCAAATATGTAACAAATATAAACAAAATTTGTTACATTTCCAAATTATATTTTTACTAAATGGTCAGCGCAATATGTTGCGATAGGACCTAATGATTTGTATCGTACTTTGTATCCCATTCCTTCTACCAAACCAACTGCTTGTCTGAACACTTCATTTGATTTGAATCGAGGGTCCGGGTTAATATCGATATCAATCCATCTCACCTTTGGTAATCCAGCTTCTTTCATCTTTTCAGCAACTTCAACTGAATACCAAACCTCATTTAGTAATCGAGTAGAACGAGTCCATTCCTTTTGTGTTTTCCACTTATTGTATAGGACATGTGCTCCTTTACCCGTATCATATAAAGCAACTACTATGGCATATATAGTTCTATCTTTTAGGTTTTGTGAATCACAACCAATCAGAATTTCTGCGTTTGGTTTTGTTTCTAACCATTCATTAACATAACTAACTAAATCTACAACTTCACCATCATATAGCCGTTTGTATTCCATAATCGTTTTACTTTATATATTAACAATTTCATTTTTGTACCCGTAGTAGGACTCGAACCTACAATTTATGGCTTCTAAGACCACTGCGTATGCCAATTCCGCCATACGGGCATTCAGCGGAGAGTATTGGATTCGAACCAATGCACCGATTGCTCGATGACAGTTTAGCAAACTGCTCCTTTAACCGCTCAGGCAACTCTCCTTTGGTGTGACCGGAGAGAATCGAACTCTCACATAAAGTGCCACAAACTTTCGCCCTACCATTAGGCTACGGCCACCATATATAATGTTGGATATTTCATACATTAAGCCCACTTTTTGGGGTTAATGATGGGTTTATCCTACATTGTAGCGATAAGTAGATTTGAACTACTGACCTTCTGGATATGAATCAGATGCTCTAACCAACTGAGCTATACCGCCATTCGAGGTGAATACAGGATTCGAACCTGTGTGAAAGCTTTTGCAGAGCTCCACCTAACCACTCGGCCAATTCACCCTATTGTAGCCCCTAAAGGATTCGAACCCTTACTCTGAAATCCGTAGTTTCATGTGCTAATCCATTACACCAAAGAGCCATTCAGCACGAGTAGAAGGATTCGAACCCTCAACAACGGTTTTGGAGACCGGTATGATACCATTTCACTATACTCGCAATTGTTGGAATAGTGGGACTCGAACCTACAACCCCCGCCGTATCAGAGCGGTGCTCTAACCAATTGAGCTATATTCCAATGTGTAGGGTAAGCAGGATTCGAACCTGCGTGCTCTTCGTCCCAAACGAAGCGAGATAGACCGGACTCCTCTATTACCCTATGTGTGATTCCGTTGGGACTCGAACCCAAGACTTCTTCATTAAAAGTGAAGAGCTCTACCAACTGAGCTACGAAATCAATTGTGGTGATAAACAGATTCGAACTGCTGACACCTGCATCTTCAGTGCAGTGCTCTACCAACTGAGCTACATCACCATTGGTGGGAGTAGGTGGACTCGAACCACCGAACCCGAAGGAGCGGATTTACAGTCCGCCGCAATTGCCGCTATGCGATACTCCCAATTGTAGAAGATATAGGATTTGAACCTATGACCCTTTGGATGTAAACCAAATGCTCTCCCGCTGAGCTAATCTTCTATGTGGCGCTTCTTAGTGGATTCGAACCAATGACCCACGCATTAACAGTGCGTTGCTCTACCGCTGAGCTAAAGAAGCATATAAACGAAAAAACCCCCAACTTTTGTGAAGTCAGGGGTTTTATTTATGTTGGGGTAATCTGAAGTTTCTTATCCCATAAATGTAGTCCCTAACTCTTTAGATTTAATATCTAAATTAAACACACTAATGCCCGCCCACACTCTTTCAAGCATCGGTTGATAACACGTTGTATGTAATGTTAAGGTTTTCATTGTTTATAAATATAATAAAATATTAATTATCGTTAGTTTTTTCAAAAAGAGTTTAAATGGGAGGCGGTAAACTCTGTGTAGTGTACTGCTACAAAACCGTTGGAATATATCGTTTCATCCAAATTATCACGTTAATCCTCCCTAAACGCTTACTACCAATTTTATTTTTTCGTTCTATTATTTAAGGTCACTCTAAACGAACCGACTGTTGAGTAAGAAACAGCCGCAAATGTAGGACCACGAATCTTTTCGTATTGAGCGGTGGAAGGTGCTGCCCCCCTCCTCCCAACTGGACGTTGGGTGTGCTGCTGTTACACTAACACCGCTTATGAAAAGGATGAGAATACTCCTTTGAGGTGAACCAGCTTTAGAAAGATTATTGATTCCTTCCGTTTCCACTTCCTTTTGAGAAGTACCGATTCAATGTGGGTTAGTAATGCCAACCACTCATAAAGTTACAAACTACTCTCTTAGTACTCCATTTCTTCTACCCTGCCGAGCAGATTCATCCTTGCGGGATTAGAAACTTTTCATAAGAATCACAGACCTCTTGCGAAGGTATCGTGGCAAGGAACAACTCCCTACTATGTACACACCTTTCGTCTGTAACTGGCAAACACTTATGCTTTTATTTTAATTGAATAATCAAATCCATATTTGATAAAAGTTTGTGGTTTGTAGATGGGTTCAGGTAGCGGTTTGCCACTAGCTCCCCCAACTTTTGGTCGAGAGAATACTAAACTACCCGATGTGATATCCCTATCACCATACTTCAAGTCATCTTCATTAATAGGGATTGGTGTCCCACATTAAAGGATAGTAACGCCACCACGCGTACACAGTCTTATCTTACTACCTTTCGAATAGCTTGATTTTAAGACCACTTTGGTATTGAATCACGCAATAGTCAGAAGGGATTAGTTTCTGATATCTTACATAAATTCTATGGGTTATTCTTATTGTTCTTCCGAACTCAACTAAAGTATCTACTTACCCCAGTCATCCCAACTCTTCTGCTAAAGTGTTACCCTCACATACAAAGCCAGAATGATATCCCACTTGCCTACTCAAGCACCATTTCTGATGCCGCAGATTGTGTAAACCTAACAATCCACTTTATCCTACTTTCGTAGTTTATTTAACCACCATAGGCGGCGGTCATACACTATGTAGAACGAATCTACTATGTGCAATATTTTCAATAATTTAAAGAACTTCTTTGTTTGAATACCGAGTATCTTTCATCACCTATAAGTTTCAAACTTATATTAAAGATACGAAAAGTTTTTCAAACTTCCAAACTTTTTTTTAAAATGTTGTGAACCTCATCCAAGCCCTGTTAAGGATACCGTTTGAATACTGCTTTCACAACTAAACTAGCAGTGTAGTTGGGTTTGTTAGAGTCTCCGGCTTTTTAGCGTGTCATAAGCAAACCTATGACTGGGCATCACACAATCGGTTTTATTAGTTGTTGGCTTCAACTCTAACATTTGTTGCGGGGGATGGATTCGAACCACCGACCTTTAGGTTATGAGCCTAACGAGCTACCGCTGCTACTACCCCACGATATTATTTTAAAGAACTTATATTGTTGTATTTATATATATACAAATATACGGAAAAAATTCCAAAATACAAAATATTTTTTTAGTGGAGGTGATGGGAATCGAACCCATGTCCAAATACGGATTTAATAAACCTCATTCACAAGCTTAGTTTGTTTTTCTTAACAAACAAAATATGTAGTTTATACTTCCCCGCTTAAACTACCAAATTCAGATGGTTCTACTTTCAGGGCTATGCCGCTAGGATAATTACCAAAAACGTTTCCTAAACTTTCACTTCTTTTTAAAGTCCCACGAGTGATGCGGGAGGGATTAGGCCGCTACGGCGTAATCAGCACCTACGAATGCCATAGCATCTTCGAAGGTCATTGTAGATAATTCTACGTCATTTATTGTTCGATAGGTATTTACGGATTTCCATCTAACCCGGCTTGCAACTTACCAACTCATCGTACCTGTCAAAACCAGGCACCCCCATATTTCAAATAACTTTTACAAATATACAGAAAGTTTTTCAAACTTCCAAATTTATTTTATAATATTTGCATTTTTTAATGCTAATTGTGTTGTAACCCATTTTTTACCAATTGCATTTTGTATTGGTGAACTTATAAAGTTATCAACTTGCTTTTTTATATCTTTGGTAACGTTATTACCATCTTTACTATTATCCACAATTCTGAAATTACCACCAAACATAGATTGAAATTTACCTAAGTTGTTTTGGCACTCTTTCCAAATTGGAATCAATAGATTTTCTGGCAATACCCTATCTCTCATAGAGTTTCTATATTTAGCAACTTCTAATGAAGTATTTACAAATACCATAAATGTATCATATCCCAATGATTCAGCTCTTTGCTTTTGCTTCTGAATCTTCAATACATCATCGCCAGTTCCATCAATAATCATACCCAATCTACCCTCTTCATAAAATGCTTTAATCTTTTGAGTAGTTTGCTTTGCCAATTCTCTTACACCATTTGGGTCTTCTGTTATGTTTTTCCAAAGTTGCGGGTCCTCTTTTTCTATTTTAGCCAACTCCTTTGGGTCAATTCCACTTTTTTTCAATTGATGTTCAAAGGCTGTATCCGAATTTACAGACTTCAATCCGCTTGCTGAAAAAGATGCTATACCTTGTATTTGGAATATTTCTTTTGAAACTTTTGATTTACCACTACCAGGTCCTCCTGCTAAAAATATACATTTTAAAATACCAGGGTCATATACACCTTCGTTTAATATATCTTTTAGCTTAATCATTTTATTTCTCTATGCTTTATTATTAATTCACCCAATACTTCTATTAATCCTATCAATTTTTGAAATTCAATTTGGTCTATTTCAACTTTTTCGTCTAAATTACAAAATGTATGACTATAATTTCTTAATTCAGTTTGTGCCATTATAGGGTCAAACATTCCCTTTGATGCGTTTTCATAATATGGTAGTTTTACTACAAAATGATAGTGTGTTAACATTGCCACTCCGCCCTTTTGTTTTGCTGTATCGGAAATTTTAGTTGCACCCTCTAATCTTTTTTTAGCAAAATCAATAAATTCTTTTCTGTTTTCCTTCGGAACTACTTGCTCTTGCTCTATTAATTGTTTTAACTTTATCATTAGCTAATGTATGTATTTAATTCGTATTCATTTTGTCCACCATACATACTTCTCGTTTGCGAACCATCTTGGTTTCTTTTGAAAGTCCCCATATTATAAACCTGAATATGAAGTTGCTTTCTTTGTGGTTTACCATTCTTTGTTAACTCAATAGAAAATCTATTTGTTTTACCATCGGATGGTTTCTTAGGTCCCATTCCAATCTTCGAAGCGGTTTCTTCTTTATCATATTCATAACCTTGCTTCTCTGCGTATTCTAATGCAGTATTGATAGCAGATGTATATGTTTTATGATATACCTGATACTTTCCTTCGTTTAATAGTGATGCTAATTTTATCATTAGTTCAAATGTTTCTTATAAATATAAGATAAGTATTAAAAGGGGAGATTTCTCTCCCCATTTAACTATGATGCTTTTTCTTTTGTAACTAACTTTTGGAAATCATCACTTCCCATATTTAGCTTTTTGTTATTAAGTACCTTTGATGTAACTACCAAATTATGGTATTCGGTTACACCGCCTTTCTTAATACCCCAACTTCTGGGTACTTTGTGGTCACCTGCTATACTCTTAACATCAAGTGGTTTATTTGTATAATAACACTTTCTACCTTGCTCTTCCCATTTGCGAATGATATCGGCTTTTGGGAATGTTGTTCTGTTATCCAATTCAACTACACCAAAAGAATCAATATCTGCTTTCAATTCTTTATCCAAAACATAGGTTATAGTACCAATTGCTTTTGGATTCTTACCACCGAATAACTTATTGAATGGCTCCATCTGCTCATCTTTAGTACCCCACATTTTTTCATTAGCGTACATAATAGGTCCTTTCTTCTTATCAGTATTACTCCACTTATCATATACTTCAAAAAACTTTGTAACATAGGTTGGAATATCCAAAGAACCATACTTACGCTTTAACTCATACCCATATAAAATTAATATTTGAGAAAACATTGGTACTAATTTATATTTGAGTGTATCTGGTACAGATGTAATTGTATCGGTAGCAAATTTCATAAGTGGTTCAATTACCAATTCTTTGAATTCTTCAAATTGGGCTTCAGTTGATAATTCTTCTCCTGAAGATTGTACACGTTCAATCCAATCGGTATGTATCTTTTGTGTGATTCCTTTACGATATCCATTGTTTTGAAGATAAACTAACTCCGATAGCCACTCATCAACTTCCATTCGTTGCTTCAATGTGAACCCTTCTGAAAAGTGTTTGAGTACTACTTTGTTACCTTTAGAGGATTTGATTCTCTCAAACAAATCAACATCATCAAAACGGGCCGTATTACGAACCCAAGCGGATAATTCACCACGAAATGCATTACGAATTTCCTGTGGCTTCATCGCATTTGTATTATTCAATACATTGATAAACAAATCAGCCGTTTGCTCATCAGTTAAGTTCTCATACCAAAGACAAGAAATTCTCGTTTCCAAAATTTTGGCTTTGATATCTGGAAAGTCTTGCTTTATACGTTGAAAAGAATATCCTCTCAAATCAACACCATTACCAAAGTTAAAATCGCTAGTGTTTGGTAGTGAAAAATCACCATTTATAAAACTAATAGGTGCACTAACACGTTGCTGTCCATCGATAAGTTCAAACCTAAATGATTTTCCAGCTTTGATTACTCTGATATGAATTTGTGGAATTCTCCTAAATCCATTACCAATAATTGTCTTAATGATTGCCTGTTTCCAAGCTAACGATGCTACCTTCTCTCGTTGGTACTCTCTGGCACCTGTTTCGAGTGTAAACTTTGTTGGGGAAGTCAGATAGTCAATACTAATGTTCCCATCATAGGCCAATGCCTTCTTTGTTTTGCCGAAAAATGAATCGGCTTGTTCGCATAATACGAACTCGTCTAAATTAATCATAAATTTTAATTTGTGATATCAGCTTAACCTCTAATTTTAAATTTTTGGGTTTTTAGTTGATATCGGTTAATAATAAAACAAATATATGAATAATATTTGAATTTGCCAAAAAAACTTTTTACAATCCTACTGAACTCCAATCTGAATCGTTAAATCCAGCATCTCTACCAACAGCCACAGACAATGCTCTATCTCTACTTGGGTCACCTTTGGAATTGTTATTAATAAGAATACGTTCCTCTCTACCAATACCCATTACTAATTGATGGAATTGGAATCCTGCGTTTCCTAATTGTCTAACAGTAACTCCTCTCAATGATTCAGGTCTAGCGGTAGTGATAACAATATGATGTCCTGCCTCAATCCACTCTCTGAATTTCTCTCTAGCGCCGGGCAATACTTCAAACTTATTTTCATCTAACTCATTAAAAGCAACCTGCCTTATCAAAGTACCATCAATATCACAAAAGATGGTTTTTACATTTTTCTCACTCATAACTTCTACTTTTTTATTGACTACAAATATACAAAATATATCTGATAAATCCTAATTTTTACTTAATAAATTACCACGAAGAATGATATTCATAATCATCATTATTATCGTTTGCTAAAATACCTTCTATTATTTCGATAGTGTTTTCGATATCACCATAGTACCACTCATCGTATTCAGTTCCTCCGAAAAAGAAACCACTAGCGGTTGGTAATAGTTCTTCACACTTAGCCGGATTAGCTTTAATTTGCTTACACAAATCTAAAAGTTCTTCCAACTTCTCTCTACTAACCCAATAACTACCACAATCATCAACACCTCTTTGAACGTTCTCAACGAACCAACGATGGATTTGATTAGCTTTACGCCAATATCCAACTTCTTCTACAATGTAACTTACTTTCTTTGGGTCAATGTTTGTAGGTTGACCAGCCTTAGTTACCTTAACTTCGTAGTTATTATCGCCATTGTGGTCCCAATACTTAACATACGTTTTTTTGCTTAAATACATGTCTAATCCCATAGTTTCAAATTTTAAAGTTTATTAATTTATTTTATCTCTAACGTTATTGGCCCAATCTTCAATATATTGAGCTTCTTCTTCCATCATCTTATCCCATTCTTCACGGGTCATACCAATTTCTTTTAATTCTGCATCGGTCATCATAAAATAATTGTTTAAAGGTAACAATTCATATTACACATCGTTAATAAAAAGATGTTGTTTCTACAATCTGAATCTGCTCTACTCATAGTCAAATACAAATTGTTAGCTACAACTGCTTCCACAAAACCGCCACCGGCGTAGGAACTCTTATCACGCGTACACATAATAGAAACCATAACATCTATGATATGGGTGCTTACATTTTCACAACCCCATTCTTTAGCGAACTCAATCGCTCTTTCTCTACATTGTTCTCTAATATCCATATCTTTTAAGTTTTAAGTTTTATTGTTTTATTACTGATTTATATGCTTGAATGAACATTTGGTTGATTTGATAATTGATTTCTCTATCCAACTCTCTTTGTTTCTTTCTTACAATTGAGTTTTGTATTCTAACAATTTCGTTAAGAACTTTGATGATGGAGTTTCTATCTTCTGCAATCACACCCACTCTCCACTCAACCCCATTTATTCGGAGTATCTCACCCAACTCTCTACCGAACTTTGATTCAAAGTACTGAACCCCAATCACTCTCTCGCCACTCATTCTTACTAATCCTAGTTTCATATCTCTCTCAATTGATTACATAGTAAATGTACGAAATTCTGCTCATATTGCCAAATATTTTAGCAATTATTTTTTAATTTTTTTATGTGTTTACATTCCTTTCCTCTACTCCAACCGAATGCCGGGCAACTACAATTCCAAATACCCCCATCGTTTACTACTTTATAAATGTTGCCTTTACTACCTTCGATTTTAAAGTTTGTTTTGATACGTTTGGGTTCGGCTTTCTTTGTTACACCATAAGTAACTCTATTCCACATTTTGCTCAGCTCCTCCCAATCATACCGTCTATCTACTTTAACCCATCCTAATTTAGAATCGGTAGTTGCTATGTACCACTGTCCATCCACAACGGACTGAATACATACGGGTGGTAATAATGAATTTATAATCATTGGTTATCTATATAAGGTTACAAAATGCCCGAAGTGTTTATCAAATACTTTGATAAGGTTTTCATAATCACCTTTCATCATTTCGGCTTGAATTTCTTTACTATTCAATCCTAATTGCTTTGCCAGATTACCGGCAGTACCCAATAGGTAAAATGCGTTTCCGTTTGGACCTGTAAGGTCAATTTCGATACCAGATTTTTTTACTTTTTGCTTTATCATTGTTTTAGATTTTAATTATTCAATTTCTCCGTATATTCGAACCCACTCTTCATTGGTAATACCCGTCATAAGGAACTCTCTATCTGGCAGAGATAAATGGGGAACAATATTCTGAATCAACTCCGTAGTATTACGTCGGTTTTCAACTCTAAACAATTCTTCGGAAGTGATGTTTAACTCCAATGTGTGTTCAATGCCAGTTAATTGACTTATTTTTGTAACTTTCATATTTTAAATTTTAATTAAAAGAAATAGGCGTTGTGAACAGCGTAAACGGGTCTTTCATATCGATGGCCGGCTGTATGGTTTTGTTGAGCTGACCAACTTCCCTTATATGGTGATGGAACTACCTCCATAATACACACACCTCCGCCACGCGTTTCATCGATGGCCAACAACTTTGCTCTTAATGTAGGTGAAAAGTTTTCTGAAACTTCCTTACCAATTACCGATTTTAAATCTTCTATTTTACTCATAACTTTTATATTTTAAATTTTAATAATCATACTCCATATCTAACTGGCGTTGAAACAACTCTGCCTTTGCCAGGTCATATTTCACCATACTAATCAAATCTCTCTCCCAAAAATCAATATTCAAATTCCACGCACTAACTCCCAAATGGAGAGCTCTACTCTCTATGAAGTTACAATACTCATTAACACTCATACCACGCACATCAATTAGTTCCATATCTTTATTTGTTTTAACTCTCACTCTCAATTACTTTACAATATACAAAAAAACTAAACACAAGTCAAGCTTTTTCGTAATTATTTTTACACCATTGGAAATCCGGCAGCCGAATTCGTTGTTGAACGATTTGATACCGAAACTGCCAATGCATCCATAGATGCTCCCATTGGTGCTTTGATTACAGGCGCCCATCCTTTGGAGTGGTTACTGAAATGCTTTCGAGTGTACGGGCTCATT
>Ga0315909_10005685_pt1 | contig 14223 bp, 9 predicted proteins | sample LakEriMetagenome_11_FD_203527 | JGI IMG/M metagenome (GOLD analysis project Ga0315909, IMG submission 203527) | Freshwater fungal communities from buoy surface, Lake Erie, Ohio, United States - Buoy 2 MA125 | ecosystem: Environmental > Aquatic > Freshwater > Lake | place: USA: Lake Erie, Ohio...
TAAGAGTTTGGTTCCAGTCCTTCTGAGTGTAAGGAGTAGATTGGTTGTTCAGACGCTTCCAACCGTTGTAATCCCAACGAAGTGTCCAAGCCGCACCTTTACGAAGGTCACGGAGGATTTCACGGTCGATTTCAGCTGCCACTTGTTCAGACAATAAAGCCGTTAATTCAGCCTCAGCGTCGATGTTGTGGAATGCCGCAACGTCTTGAGCAAGTTCTGGTGACCATTGTGCTCTCAACTTTCTTTCAGTTACAGAAACTGTTACTGACTCAAGGTTGAAAGAAACTTCACCAATCTTGTCTTCGAATTCTAACTCTTCATAACGTCTCCAAGCTGCTTGGATTGTAGATTGTCCCGACCATGCTGAGTTAGTCAAAGATGCGCCTGAGTAACCATCAGGTGATGATTGTGAACAAGCAATACAAGCAGGAACTTGAGTGTCAATTTCTAAATAGATGACACCTGTAGAGTCACAAATGTCATAGAATGAACCTCCGTTACCAGCGCCTGTGTTACTTCTTTGGAATGTAGTTTGAGTAGTTGAACCGTACTGTACAATACCCTGACCATATTTCTGTGTAACAACACGGAATAAAAGTGGAGTAAATGTTGATGTACCTAAATTGGTTGCTCTTGTAGCATTAGTAGTATAAAGTACCAAATTAGACAAGAATGCCTCATTATCCATTTCTTGTCCGTCAGGACCAATAAGTTTACCAGCACCTACATTTGTGAAACCAGAAAGACCAACTAAGATTTTTCTAAATTCTTTAGTACCTGCAGCTGGGTCACCATTAACAGTGTATGCTGAAGGAATCAAACTTCCGCTGCTCCAAACAACAGTAGTAGTGTTAGATGTCATTACAATAAAACGACCTTTTGAATAGTCAAAAAGACCTGCTGGGTCAAGACCTGGCTCAGTACCTTCATAGAACAAATCATAAAGATTTTTAGCATATGGAGTACCTGAAGTATAACCAGCATTTGGGTCGCCAGGGTAGTTACCAGGAGAACCGTTTGGTGCATAGTGTTGACCTGAGTCAGAATAACCACCTGGTACTTGTGCATCCACAGTTGCACCAGTGTAACCCTGAATCTGTGGTACAAAGTAGAACAACTTACCGATAGGAAGGTTCATAGCTTGTACTGATACGATTTCGTTAGCTAAAAGTTTAGAGAATACACGACGAATGATTGGGAATACAACAGTTTCAAATGAACCTGAATCTGAAGTAGACGCCGCTTCGTTAATCAAAAATGACGCTTGGTTCTCATAAAGTTGCGCCATGTTTTCTTTTAGGTGACCACGAAGGCCTTCAAGGAACCCTAATTTGTCCCATTTGTTAATAGTATCTTCCTTGATAACTTTAAGGTGCTTAAGACCGATGTTACCAACGAGACCTGATTCTAATAATGCTCCCATTTTTTATTTTGGTTTTTATTTTTATTATTTATTTTGCAATTTTACTCATGATGTCTTTCATTCTAAGGAACTGAGGATTCTCATATGTCTTAGATTCAATCAAGTTAATTGCAGAACCTGATTGTGGCTCACGGTCAATTACTCTTTCAATAGATTCAGTAATTGGTGTCGCTTTTGTGCCTTGTGAAAGTTCATCTTTAATTGTTTTATATAATGCCTTTGATTCCTTGAGGGTTTCAGCAGAGTCAAATCTTCTAAGAATGTTAATTTTTTCATGCTTAGAAGTTGAGTGTTCAGTGAAAAGTCTTGTAGCATAAGCCAAATTTGAATTAAAGATTGCCACCTCATTTAATTTATCTCTAAATAAATTAAGTGCCTTTCTATATTCTTCATTTTTAGTTCTTAACATTTGTAATTCTTCCATAACTTCAACACTTTCAGCAACGTTCTTGCCGTATTCGTAGTTTCTGTTAGGAGTAATACCTTTTCTTAAACCTCTACCTGATTTTGAACCAAAACCATAAGTACGTGCCGCCTCTTTTGCCTCTTCTTTAGAAAGTTTCTTGGTTTTGCTTGGCATATCCATTACTTCTCCCTCTTTGAATTCAAACTTAGGTCCTTTACCAAGTCCTACAGTTTTACCTTGTTTTTTCTTTTCGTCAAATCCGCCTTTGGATTTTTCATAAGAAAAATTAGGTTTACCTGTTTTACCTTTCGAGCCAACTTTTGGTTTCATTCCCTCTTTGGTTTCCATTTTCATTTTTTTAGCCTTTTTGGCCTCAGTCACTGGGCTATAACTTTCATTGTCTTCAGCTTCGTCTTCGTCAGCCTCTTCAAGTTCGAATTCGTATTCTTCCTCTTCGAGTTCTTCCTCAGTACCTTCATTGAATTCAATTTCGTACATAACCTCTTCTGTTTCTTCTTTTGGTTGATATGATGCGTCTTCATACATTTCTTCTTCCATCGCTTGATAACCTTCTTCCGTTTCATCATCTTCCCCCTCTTCCTCTTCACCTTCCATTTGTAAAAGGTATTCGGCTTCAGTTTCGTCATCAGAAATTTTAGTGTAGTCACCATCAGGAACTACGGTTACAGTGTCAGAATTTTTCATGTTTTTGAAAACTTTAAAAACTTCTTCGAAGTCGTCTTCACCTGTAAGGTCAGCGACTGGCTCGTCATCCATGCCCATCATACCAGACATTTCATCGTCCATACCCATGCCCATCATACCGGACATTTCGTCGTCTTCCTCTTCTTCGTATTCTTCGTCCTCTTCAGATTCCTCTTCTTCAGATTCCTCCTCGTCTTCGAATTCTACTTCGGTTTCAAGCTCGTCTTCTTCAGCTTCTTTCATTTCAACCTCTTCGTCAGTCTCTTCTTTCATAGACTCCTTTACTAATTCGCTAATTTCTTCCTTCATTGTAGAAGCAAGTATTTCTTTTGCGTTTTCATTAATCACCTCTTCCAAATTTTGGATTTGGAGAAGTGTTTCGTTAACTAAATTTTTTTCAGCCATTTAACTTTTTTTTAATAAATATATTGACAAGCTAAAAAAATAAGTTTTTCTTGATTTATAAATGAAAAAAGGGGACAAAAGTCCCCTTTACTAAATTTAACTATGAGTATGTTTTACTCTACAACTTCGTTAATCTTGCTCTCAACGATTGCGGTAATTCTCCAATCTTGAGAATATACTTCAAAAAGCTTTGTTACTTTAGCCTCAACATCAGTTGGGCTGAAACCTTTAACAAGTTTTTCTTCTTTTTGTTTTTTGATTTTACCTGATTCTGAATCAACGTCATCAATTGTGATTTTTGCTACAAAATATTTTTCGTCCATATTAATTATTTTGATAAATAATCGGTGAGTTTTTTCATTAAATCAAGTGAGCTACCCATTTCTCTTTGTTGTTTTAATTCTTTTTCCTCTTGTAAGTTCTCTTCGTACTTGTATCTGTCTTTCTCATCTTTGAACAGATATGCGCCTGGTGTCGATGGAGAAGATACAAGGTCAAAACAAATTAATTCAAAATCTTCTTGTACTTCATTTTGTTCTCCTCTTTTTGCAAGTGACCCAACTCCTCTTGAGGATATACCAAGAGTTACACCTTGTCTTAAAAGATTTGCCGCTTGGTCTCCCTTAGTCGATACAATCCCTCTTTCGTGAAAACCTGGTGAAGTAAGTAATTTTAATTTACCAAGTAATACGTTTTTATCCCACCACATATCAGTTATAATGTGTGATACTCTATCAAGGTCAATTAAGGATGATTCAGGGTGGTTAAGTTCAGATAATGATGTTCCTCTCTTAATATAGTTTTTAGTGTAGTTGTCAGCCTCTCTTCTTAATATTTTCTCAGGGTATATTCTACCGTTTCTATTTGGGGTGTCGTACTTTTGGAGTACAGCGTAGAATTCAAATGGTTTAGAGTGGTCTGTTGTATTAAAATTTTCTTTCAGTATTCTATCATTAGAAAACTCATTTGGGGAGACGTATCCCGCATCATACTCAATTAAAATACCACGACCTATTTCTGTAGGATTTAAAATTCGTAAATTTTGCATTTAATATTTTCTATATAAATATTAAACTACAACCAAATTTTTTTCTTTGTCGTTTTTTGTTAAATAGAAATTGAATAATTCTGATTGTTGGAATATGTCTTTTTCAATAAATGAAACAATTTGTTTAATTTCATTTTTTAGTTTAATTGATTTAAAATCTAATTCTGTTTTTGTATACAAAGTCAACTCCAAATTCATGAATGACCTTTTTCCAAGTGTTATTCCACTTGTTCTTAAATCTAAATCAACAATAAATTTGTTATGAAAAATAAATTTATCGACCACCTCAAGTAATAATTGTTTAATTAACCGATTTAAATAAGATACTTCCCGATTCCAGTTCTCCAAAGATTTTTTTGGCTCTACCCAAGACTGTATGTTTATGTATATTGACTTTAAATTTTTTGAGTCTACCGTTCCATACGAAGTTTTAAAATTTTTATATCCCTTCAGCACACAAGATTTCCCTTTTTTCATTTAACTTTGCATAATATCTGTTTATTTATATATTAAATTTAATAAAAAAAAACCAATAGTCAAAATGTTAATTATTGAAGTTAAAAAGGGTAATGTTGAAGGGGCTCTCAAGAAATTTAAGTCTAAAGTTATTAAAACAAAACTCGTTTCACAATTACAAGATAGAAAAACTTACAAAAAAAAATCTGACGTAAAACGTCAGATTAAGAAAGATGCAATTTACAAACAAAAGAAATACTCAGACAATTAAACCTTTGTGTAATTGTTCGAGTTTGATAAATTCTTTTTTGTCAAATTTTGTTGATTGTATTTTATTCTTTGTTTCAAGTAAAGTTTGTTTAATTTCTTCATCAGATTCTGAAATTAGTTTTTCTAATTTTTGAATTGTTGATTCTTTAATAGTTTCAAACTCTTCTTTAGTTGGTTTCTTTTTAAGAGTAGAAATTACTTCTTCTCTATCAGACTCGTTAAGTTCAGATAAAGTTTTTTCAATGTTGTTGTTTGCAATTTTTAACATTGTACTTATCGGAACTACTTTTTTAGATTCCTTTATGGTTGGCTTTTTCATAAGGGATTCTACAATATTCTTTTTAGCCATTGATTTTCTCTCAGGGTGTAATTCATTACCGTAAAATAAATTATCAATTGTAGTGTAGTTATTCTCTTTAATTACACCCTTTGTCCACTTTAAAATTTTATTTGTAAAATTCTCAGTAAGTTCAATTGACTTAACCTCTTTTGATAAATCATCCACCATATATTCGGCAATTTCTTTATCCAAAGACTTATTTTCTTTCAATGTGTCGTAAATAAAATATAGTCTTTTAAAAGATTTATTCTCCAAGAGTTCGTTCTTAAAGAATTTCATATCCTTGTCTAATTTTTTGTCGACAAATGATTTAACTAATTTATTTTCTACTAAAGTTTTAATTATACCGAATTTCATATTAGTGTTTTCTGTATAAATATCAATCTTTTAGTAAGCTGTTTAGTTTTTGTTCCATTTCACCCAAAGATTTTTTTGCTTTAGATAAATCAATCATTTCATCATTCCCAAACATATCACTCTCGAGTAGGATATTCATATCTCTTTCTAAAGACTCTGGAGTTACTCCTGCTTCACCACCAGGTTCAGGACCTGGAGGAGGTGCCGGCAATTCACCAGGTGGTTCAGACATCATCCCTCCTCCACCTTCTTCAGGGGGAGCTCCTCCTTCTGAAGGAACACCCGCAGGCTCACCTTCCTTCTTACCATATAACTTATCCAAGTTATCGAATAATCCTGTATGAGTAATAACCTCGGCAGTTTTCTTGAGCTCTTCACCAACTGCTTTTTCAATACGCTGTTGTTGTAAGTCAAGTTTAATTTCTTCATCCGAAAATCCTAAGATATGTTTCTTAGCCCAAGACTGAGAAACAGCTGCAATTCCAGAGCCAGGGTCTGCAACCAAATCCTTATATAAGAGAATTTTTTCTTTCCAAACATCAATTCTTAGAAGGTCAGCTTGCGTAGATGGATTAGTTAGAGATAATGTAAAGTTACCAATCTCCTCCTCAAACCCTAAAACAAACAAGTGTATAATTGCAATCTTATTAAGTTCTTGTATCATATTCTTTTGAATACGATTAATAGTTCTTGCAAAACGAATATCTTGAAGCGATAGGTTTTTACCGTCTCCCACAGTTTCCTCAAATCCAAGAAATGCCTTTGGTACACGAAGTGCTGTTAAAAGTTTCTTTTGGATGTATTCAATATCAGCAATTTCTGATAAGTTCTGAGCACCTGCAAGTGTTTCGATTGGGGAAGCTTGAGCTGGGTCACGAACAGGTACAAAATAATCTTGGTCAACGGCCATTTGATTAAACCTCATATCCACATTACCTGTTTTATGGTCAACAACTTGGTCTCTCTTAAATTTATTTGCAAATCTTTGGATATACGGTTCAACATCAGCATCGTCCATGTTTCCAACAAATACTTTAAATATTCTTCTTTCAGGTGCTCTTGAGGTTCTGTAAATCAACATCGCATCTTCAGATAAAAGAAGTTGCTTCCAAATACGTCTTGCCTTTTCAAGCATAGATGTACCATAAGGTAATCTTCTATCATCTCCAAGTAGTCTAAAGTGAGCAATTTCCCAAGTATTAAATTCAAGGTCTTTTTGTTTCCATTTAAATCTTGTATGTTTTTTTGTTGGGTTGATATCAGGTTCAGATGATTTACCTCCCATTCCAGCTTCCAATCTTTCAATTTCAATAATTGGAAGTTGCATACATCCTATAATTCCTTTTTCGGGGTCAAGTTTAAGAAACACAAAATTATCACCGTACTTACAAGTGTTTCTAGTCCACATTGGAAGGTTGGTGTTAATATCAAGATTGTTATTGAAAAGGTCTGCAAGTATTGATTTAATTCTTCTTGATTCAGAATAAATTTGAAGCATAAAACCATCTTGGTTAATGGTTGTTGATTCTTCAGCATATATATCTAAAGCTGCGCCAATCTCAGGAGTAAACTCCATACTTTCGTAATCATAAAATGAAGATAATCTTGTTGGTTCATAATATATTGCCTGAGTATATAGATTATGCTCAATTTTTGACCACTGATTTGCAAGATAATAATTTTGTTGAGCCTGTAGTTTTTCTCTATTATATTCTTGTTTTGAGGTTGTACGTAGAAGTTCTTTTTTATCGTACTTGTATGTTGGATAATCTTGACCTAAAAGTGAATTAGGCCCAAATGCTTGGGACAACCTTTGCCATACTGTTAACTTATTATTCTCCATTAGTAAAAATTAATCTGTTTTGTATAGATTATAAATAGTTAGGAAAATTAGTTTATTATGCAATGTTAACTTGCCAACTATAAGGAGGGCCTGTTAGTGTTGTTCTACAACCTAAACCTACACCAGATGGAGTAGAGTTTAAAGTAAAAGTATTAGTGGATGCGTTATTATTCAAATTCAAAGTCCCCCCAACTATATTATTTGCAACTGCCAAATCTTTTATGTTACATATTATGAAATCTACCGCAGTTTGTGTTAATTTACAATTTCTTATTGATAAAAATCTTAAATTAGTTGAATTTATAAAGGTTAAATTCCAGTTAGACAATGGGAAAACTGTTGTTGAAGTCGGTGTTCTTTCTTGCCAACATTGGTCTAAATTAAGTTCTTGTAGTGTAAAAGGAACTCCTGATGGGAAAACGGCATTTTGTCCTGTAGTAAATCTTGACCTTTCAGCAAAAATAATTTTTATTGGGTGTGTTTGAGGTAAATTTGTAAATGAATTAAAAATTCCTTGTGTGGCGTTTCCGTTCCCTCTTTGGTACCCTATTCTCAATTCTTCTAATCCTGGTACTAAAGCAAAATTAAAAGTAGATAGTCCGTTACATGGAGTAGAAGTTTGCCTGGTTAATATAGTTGAAAGATTATCTAAACGTAAAATTTTCAGGTTCGCCGTAGCACTTACTGTCCAACTATCTAAGTTATTAGAATCTAATGTTAATTCTCTTAAATTAGTATAACTTAAAAGACTCGTAGACCAAGGATTGATATTGTTTTTAGGAGTTGCAGCTAATGAAACTGGGTCGGAGCCCATAAGTAAAGTTTCAATTTGTGTTGGTAGTGAATTACTAAAAGTTCCAACAAATACATTTCCTCGTAAATCAAGGAATTGTACATTATTTGACATAGATGGCCATGCGGCGGTTCCGGACCTTTGTAAACTAAGTCCTGTCAATGATGGACAAACGCTGAAGTTAGGAAGGGTGGTTGGTCCTAGGTTACCAGTTTGATTTATATTTATAGTATGTATTTGAGTTAAGTTAGACAAGTTTGAAGTCCAACTACCTATAACATTTCTAGTACCAGTAGCATAAACCGTATTACTCAAATTTAAAATTCTTAAATTTGGAGGAAAGGTTGTTGATAAGTTACTAGGGGCAAGTCTTGAATCTGTATGAGTATATGCAGTAAGTGAAGTAACGTTTGATGGATTTACAAAGTTTATATTGGTCTGTGCAAGATTTCTCATATTATCAACAACTATACTTTCGATACTATTTGGTAAATTCCAAGACACGTTTTGAAAACTTGCTGTAAATTGATTACCCTCTATATCTCCAATACTAATTGTCTTCAGACTTGTATTATTGGACAAATCAAGGTTGAATGTCGTAAGACTGATATTTTGAGTAAATGCATTCACACTGTCAAACTCAATTGATTGTAATGAGGTTGGTAGAGTTGGGTTAAATACCTGTGGTCCTAGTCCTGCAAAATTAATTTGTTCTATTGGAGCGTTTACATTAATTGGCAATGATGTTAATGGGCAAGATTGAAAATCAATTTTAAAAAGATTTGGAAAACTTGAATTTGAGAAGAAGTTTGTTGAGATTATTTCACTAAAATTATAGAATCTAAATGAATCTATTCCGCTTCCTCCGTTTATACCATTTGTTTTAATATTTGATATTTGCACTATGTAATTACCAGCAGGCATAGATTTAGTATAAGTTTGAACTGTAGTTAAAGAAATATTTTGTACGGGAGAACCGTCCCCCCAGTTAATAGTTGCGGTAACTGTGTTAGCTCCAAAAACTTGAATCTGAATACCAACTAAATTTGGTTCGGTGGTACCACCAGGAGTTCTTCCTTCAAAAATTGGTACAGCCGCTGGCTCACACAAAACTGATTCAGTTATAATACAGTTTTGAATCCTAATTACAGTTACTGAAGTTGATGTTAAGTCTACCCAATAATAACCATCAGAAGTACTACAGTTACAATTAGTACCTGTACTATCATAAACCCTTGTTCCAACTGTGTATACACCTCCAACTGTTCGTATTGGGAAAGATGCTGATGAACAAATCAACCCTAATGATAACCTATTTAAATAAGTTTGATATTCAGTACAATTAGTGGTTGTTAAAGGTACAATAGTTGGTGAACCACATCCTGCTCCACTATCATAAGTATATTGAGTAGTAATTGAAAATGACTGAAGTCCTTCAGGAGACGAACAAGTTGCTGTAGGTGTTTGTGTTGTAGTTGGGGTCGGAGTTTGGCTTGGGAGAGCGGGTACGGTACAGGCCGAAAAACTAACCGAACAATTAGACTTTATTGTCATATAATAAACACCCGAAGTTGATGTTGGGGAAGATTGGGGGTCTGTAAAATTAACCCAATATGCTCCTTGTAAAGAACCTCCAGCACAAGCACAACTTGAACTTGATAATGGGTACGCCGTTGCAACATTATCACCTTCAGAAATACCAGGATATACATATATACCTACAGCATCATTTAAATCAACATATGCACCAACCACTTGGAATTGATTATTATAATAATTACAAGAAGTTTGATATGAGACAGTTCCAATATTAAATAAACCTCCATCAGGTCTATAGAATTTTTGAAACCCTAATAAAGCAGTTCCGCCTGTTGGTCTTTCGCAAGTTTGAGTTGGTGTTGCGGTTGGGGTTTGTGTTGGTGTTTCTGTATTAGTTGGAGTCTGTGTTTGTGTTCTTGTATTAGTTGGAGTCTGTGTTGAAGTGATTGTATTAGTTGGAGTATTTGTAGGAGTTGCCGTATTTGTAGGTGTAGGTGTAGGTGTTGTGGTATCTTTTGTTGGTGTATTTGTAGGTGTTGCAGTATTAGTTGGTGTCGGAGTTTGACTTTCCAAACTTGGTGTTGTACAGTCATAAATGGTAGAAATAAAACAATCTAAAATTGAGACTATGTAAACTCCCGATGTTGTAGTCGGAGGAAGAACTGTATTAGTTCTATTAACCCAGTATCTTCCATTTGGAGTTGAGCAAAAACACGAGGTTCCTCCTAAATTATATATTCTTTCTCCGACATTAAATGAATTTGTCTCAACTATAAGACCTACTGTCGATGGACTTGAAAATTCTGTAAAATATGAATATTGGTCACAAGCCGATTCATCTGATAAACCTGTGAGTATTGTTTGTAGTCCAGTTTGACCTGGGTCTGTAAACCATGAAGAAGTTAATCCTAGTGAAACTAAACCAAATGGTTTAGCACAAGTTTGTGTTGGTGTTTGAGTCATTGTTTGTGTTGGAGTTACACTATTTGTTGGAGTTTGTGTTTGAGTAATTGTCTGAGTCTGAGTCTGAGTTTGTGTTGGAGTATTAGAAGGAGTTGGAGTATTTGTAGGAGTTTCGGTTGGAGTTATAGTCGGAGTAACAGTATTGGTTGGGGAGTTAGTTGGTGTTACTGTTTGTGTAATAGTGTTTGTTGGAGTTACTGTTGGTGTAATCGTATTTGTAGGAGTATTTGTCGGTGTTCTAGTTGGAGTTGGAGTATTAGTTGGAGTTGGAGTAGGAGAGAACGGAGGACAATCCACACCGTCACATGGTCCTATATTATTTACAATTAATTTTATAGAATCGTATGGAACTATTTGGTTAGCACAAACATAGCTAGCACCAAGACCTGCCTCTTCATTACCTGAAAAAATATTATTACAGTCTAAAATTGTGTACTTGGAAGGTCCACTCGAAACATTTTCCAAAGAGAAACAAAAACAAGGTATTGATGTAACTGTTTGGGTTGGAGTATTTGTCGGAGTACTTGTTTGGGTTTTAGTATTTGTTGGGGTTTGTGTTGCAGTTTTGGTTTGAGTTACAGTTTGTGTTTGTGTTCTTGTATTAGTAGGTGTTGGAGTTTGTGTTCTAGTACTTGTAATTGTTGGAGTGGGAGTTTTTGTGGAGGTTATGGTTGGAGTGGGAGTTTTGGTTTGAGTCGCACTTTGAGTATTTGTAGGAGTGGGAGTTTTGGTTTGAGTATTTGTAGGTGTTTGTGTTCTTGTGTTTGTTGGAGTAGGTGTTTGTGTTCTTGTGTTTGTTGGAGTAGGTGTTTGTGTTCTTGTGTTTGTTGGTGAGGGTGTTTGTGTTTTTGTATTTGTTGGAGTTTGTGTGTTAGTTGGTGTTTGAGTTCTTGTATTAGTCGGGGTTGGTGTTTGAGTTCTTGTAGGTGTTGGGGTTTTTGTTTGAGTTCTTGTAGGTGTTGGAGTTTTTGCGGACGTTTTTGTTTGAGTTATTGTTGGGGTGTTAGTTTTAGTAACCGTTGGAGTGACAGTATTAGTAGGTGTTGGGGAAGGGGTTGGAGGATTTGTTGGGGTATTTGTTGGGGTTACTGTGTTAGTTGGAGTCGGAGTTGGGGTTGCGGACGTTGGAGTTTGGGTTGGGGTTTCCGCAATACGTCCTGGTTCAGGATATTCTGGTTTTTCTTTTCCTGAAAAAAAACTTTTTATAACAGTTTTTATTCCCTGCCCTAAAATGTTTAATTTCGACCCATCGAAATTCCTACCTGATTTACCTCTATTAATTAAACCCATTATTTATTTCCTCCGAATAACCAATTATAGTTCATGTAATCATTTTTTGTAGGCTGATTATTAACTTGTTTCACATCAGATATTGTTGGGTTAAAATAATCTGAATGACTTCTTGTATTTGTGTTAACTTGCCAAGATTCTAACATTGCCTTTGTATGTTGAGTCACTTTTGATATTGACGTAAATGAAGACTCTGATACATAAGTACACATCGACACTGACATAATTAAGTCATCGTGATGTCCTTTTTGGTGGTCAGGTCTTCCATTAATATATATGAAGGTACCCATTTCATTTAAGAGCCTTGATGAATAAATTTTAAAATTGTGTCTTAATGCTTCTTCATATGATGCAATAATCTGAACTCTTTTATTATTGAAATTTATACCAGGTATTTTGTCCGCACTTTTTGCGTCATATTTCCATTTATTAAAATGGTCCACCCCTTCTACATATAAATCCTTATATCCAAGTTCTTGTAGTTTCCTTGCAGTTGTTACGCCCATTCCACCAGTTATATCAATTACAATAAACGCAGAATACATATTTGCCCATTTGTAACAAATTTCAGCTAAAGTATCAGGTGGCATTTTTCCAACATATTCTAATACCTGTTCACGTTCATCAAAATCAATAATCTGTATAGATGAAAAGTCTTCAGAGTCTCCACGACTAACATCCACCCCCATTATATATTTGTGTCCTATTACAGGTTCTTTCCAAATCCATATTGACCCGCCCATCATTTTATTAGATGGTTCCTTAATCATATTCTCCCTATAGTTTTGGAGCATTTCAGCATCGAATACGTTGTCACCAGACCCAAGGAATTTACACTCCAATTCTTGGTTAACCTTTCTTCTGTCGTATTTTAGTTTTTTAACCATCGACTCATACCAAGAAGAAGTAGGCTTATACCCTTGATTAATGAGCGATTTTACATCTTCAAAATTTCTTTCTTTAAATGGTATTGTGGAATAGTCTATTGATTCCACTTCAGGATATTCGTCTCTATTCAAATAAAAGTGTATTACATCATTAACTTTTATAAGAGATAAATCTTTAGCATATCTTGGGTCTTTAAACCAAACCATTTCAGATACTTTAAACTCATTCATATTACGAAGAGCTTGGTCGTAGATTTCATAATAGATTGGGTCAAATCCGTTTGGTGTTGATATTACAATTACCTTACCCCCTGTTGATAGGGACGCCATACAAGCCGCCCAAAAGTCAGAGTCAGCTTCGATGTAGGCAGCTTCGTCAAATATTAATATTGTTGGGGTATATCCCCTCAAGGCATCCTTAGATGTAGCAACTGCTTTAACTTCGCATCCATTATTTAATTTAAAGTGTCTTTGTGAGTTCTTTTCAGCTGAGAATCCAATACCAGTCCAAGAAGGCCATTGTTCGGTAAATCCTCTAACCTTGTTTGCCATTTCCACAGCGGTATCAAGTTTGTTTGCGATAATCAAAATCTTTTCAGGTTTTGTTTTCTTTGCAAAAGCAAGTCTTTTTGAAGCCCATGCGGCAGTAACAGTAGAAACGCCAGCTTGTCGGTATTTTAAGGCAATGTTTTCATTAAAGTTTTCGTAGTCCTCAATTAGAGTTTGTTGGTCGGGGAATAGTTCAAGAGGAACATATTTCGAGACTGTGTTATCGTAAGTTTGTAAGTAAGTTTTTAGGGCATAAGGTGTACTTTTCATGCACTTACCATATTCCAATATAACTTGTTCTCTTGTTAAAGACATTTCACTTTTTTTTATAAATACAAAAAAACCCCCTTTTGTTAAAGGGGGTCTTAATTTTTCAGTTTTTTAGTTTATAAACTGGCTAGAAAATCGTCCATGTCTTCTTGGTCTTTTCCTGTGTTATAATCATCATATTCTTTTTTGGCAGCTTGAGCGGCTTTCATGATTTCTGTGAATTTCTTTTTTGCTCTATTTTTTTCACTTGAGTTTTCAGAAATTGCGTCCCCAATTAAGTCCAAAAATTCTTTTGCTGGAATTTTATAAAGTTCTCTTTTGAACCATGGGTTAAGACCGGCATTTTCAGGTTCAAACATATCATCAGGTAGTGAGTACTTAATCATCTCAACAACTGATGGTCCAAGTCGTAATTGCATTGGTTCATTTGATAGAACGTCAGTTTGTCCCATAACATTTGCAGCTCTTTCAGGGTCCATACCCGAAAATTGTTCTCTTGCCGGTGCTTCTTCGAACCCTTTAATAATTTCGTGTAAAAGGATTGGGAAAATCAAACCCCCCGCAACAATTTTTGTATCAGGTGCATCCTCGTCACCACCCTCATCATCAGCATCTTGTAATTCCATTTTACCAGCAACTCCTGAACCTGTCTGACTCATCATCTCAATCATTTGTTCCA
>Ga0315909_10005690_pt1 | contig 14214 bp, 1 predicted proteins | sample LakEriMetagenome_11_FD_203527 | JGI IMG/M metagenome (GOLD analysis project Ga0315909, IMG submission 203527) | Freshwater fungal communities from buoy surface, Lake Erie, Ohio, United States - Buoy 2 MA125 | ecosystem: Environmental > Aquatic > Freshwater > Lake | place: USA: Lake Erie, Ohio...
TTAGTAACTTTGATTATTTTGATTTATAATGAGTTAACATATATATACAGGAGGAAAATGTCAAAAAAAAATATAACAATAAATAATTTAACATTTGCCTCCAATATTCTGGCACAGACATTAAAATCTTTGTTGCCAAATCAGACTGGCATTCCCGAAGATCCTTTTGCTTTCAGCGCAAGCTTTACTGGCGGAATTGGAGACACAGGACCCACTGGTGATTTTGGTGGGAGTGTTATGGAAGATATTATTCCATTTACATATGGAATTAACATTGGAAGCATGGAAGCTCAATTTAATCAAATATGGGCAAATGAAATACATTCTTCCGGAGGTTCTTTGTATGTTGGAGACGCTGCAATTTCTAGTGTTGGAAGTGTCATAAAGTTGCCACCGGGATCAACTATTGGCGGAGTAAATCCGGGCACTATTGTTATTATGGGCACTTTTGATGCTTCAATGAATTTGCCACAATCAACTGCGGTTGGATCAGGATACATAATTGGAACACATTTGTGGGTTTATGTTGGAACTGATGGTTGGATAGATGTTGGAGAAGTTAAGGGTCCTCAAGGTGATTTAGGATCCACTGGTCCAACTGGCCCAACTGGATATACTGGTCCAACTGGATATATAGGATATACTGGTCCAACTGGATATACAGGATATACTGGTTCAACTGGATATACTGGTCCAACTGGCCCAACTGGATATACTGGATATACTGGTCCGGTTGAAACTGGACCTACGGGAATGACAGGCGCAAAAGGACAACAAGGCGATACTGGATATACTGGACCTACTGGATATACTGGACCTACTGGATATACTGGTGACACTGGACCTACTGGTGACACTGGACCTCAAGGCATTCAAGGTGTTCAAGGTAATGTTGGCAGCAAAGGCAATGACGGGTCCAAAGGAGACACTGGATATAAAGGAGACACTGGATACACGGGGCCTACTGGAAAAGGAGACATTGGTTATACTGGACCAACTGGGCATATGGGCTCAATTGGAAATACTGGATATACAGGACCCACTGGAAAAGGTGATGCTGGGCAAACTGGACCAACCGGATCAACCGGATTAACCGGATCAACCGGACCAACTGGAATTGCAGGCTTAAATGGAAATACCGGTCCTACCGGAAAAGGTGATACAGGACCAATAGGACCAACTGGATATACAGGAGACATTGGAAATATCGGACCAACTGGAATGAGCATAATAGGACCCACTGGACCCACAGGAAGAAAAGGTGATCAAGGAGATAAAGGAAATATTGGACACACCGGTCCTGCATCTGAATGGACACGAATGTCTGCTACTGGATTAACAGGTTCAAATGATGGAAGTTATACTGGAATTTACTATTTAAATGACGTAATTATTTATGGAAATGTATTATTTGATGGAACTGTCGCAATGACTAAAAGCATGTCACTTCATAATAATTTTTATGTAAAAGGCATTTCAAACATGTTAAATGATGTTAGTATGAATTCCAATTTATATGTTAATGGTGATGTCAGTTTTAACAATAGATTAACTGTCAAATCTGATGTTTCATTTAATAGCAAATTTGTTGTTGGAAATGACGTTTCCCTTAATTCTAAACTTTATGTTGGAACAACCACAAACTTGGTAGGTGATGTTTCTATGAATTCTAAATTAATTGTTGCCAATGATGTTTCCTTGAATAGCAAGTTGTCTGTAGTTGGTGACGTTTCATTGAATGCCAAATTATTTGTAGCCAATGCTTCCAATTTAGTAGGAGATGTTTCTATGAATTCCAAATTAATTGTTGCAAATGACGTTTCTTTTAATAGCAAATTGTTTATTGTAGGTGATGTTTCTATGGATGCCAAATTAATTGTTGCCGATGACGTTTCTTTTAATAGTAAGTTATTTGTGATTGGCGATGTTTCCATGAATAGCAAATTTATTGTGGGTAATGATGTTTCCTTGAATTCAAAGCTTTTTGTAGTTGGCATTTCAAATCTGGTGGGAGACGTTTCTATGAATAGCAAACTCATTGTAGGCAATGATGTTTCCTTGAATTCAAAGCTTTTTGTAGTTGGCATTTCAAATCTGGCAGGCGATGTTTCCATGAATAGTAAACTTTCTGTTGGCAATGATGTTTCATTAAATTCAAAGCTTTTTGTTGTGGGCGATGTGTCCATGAATAGCAAACTTTCTGTTGGCAATGATGTTTCTTTGAATTCAAAACTTTTTGTTGTGGGTGATGTTTCCTTGAATAGCAAACTCATTGTTAGCAATGATGTTTCTTTGAATTCAAAACTTTTTGTTCAAGGCACTACAAATTTGGTAGGCGATGTTTCAATGAATAGTAAACTTATTGTTGGCAATGATGTTTCCTTTAATAGTAAATTATTTGTAGTTGGCACCACAAATTTAGTAGGCGATGTTTCTATGAATAGCAAACTTATTGTAGGCAATGATGTTTCCTTGAATTCAAAGCTTTTTATTGTGGGCGATGTTTCCATGAATAGTAAACTTATTGTAGGCAATGATGTTTCCTTGAATTCAAAGCTTTTTGTTGCAACCACTACAAATTTAGTAGGCGATGTTTCTATGAATGCCAAGTTGATTGTTGGCAATGATGTTTCCTTAAATTCAAAACTTTTTGTTCAAGGCACTTCAAATCTTGTAGAAGATGTGTCCATGAATAGCAAACTTATTGTTGGTAATGATGTTTCCTTTAATAGTAAATTATTTGTGGTTGGTACTTCAAATCTTGTAGGAGATGTTTCTATGAATGCCAAGTTGATCGTTGGTAATGATGTTTCCTTGAATTCAAAGCTTTTTGTTGTGGGCGATGTTTCCATGAATAGCAAACTTATTGTAGGCAATGATATTTCCTTGAATAGTAGATTATTTGTAGTTGGAACTACAAATTTGGTAGGTGATGTTTCTATGAATAGCAAACTGATCGTTGGCAATGACGTTTCCTTGAATTCAAAGCTTTTTGTTCAAGGCACTTCAAATTTGGTAGGAGATATTTCTATGAATGCCAAGTTGATCGTTGGCAATGATGTTTCCTTGAATTCAAAGCTGTATGTGCAAGGCACTTCAAATCTTGTAGGAGATGTTTCTATGAATGCCAAGTTGATTGTTGGTAATGATGTTTCCTTGAATTCAAAACTTTTTGTTGCCACTACCACAAATTTAGTAGGTGATGTGTCAATGAATAGTAAACTGATTGTTGGAGATGACGTTTCCTTGAATAGTAGATTATTTGTAGTTGGAACTTCAAATTTGGTAGGCGATGTTTCAATGAATAGCAAACTGATTGTTGGCAATGATGTTTCCTTGAATTCAAAGCTTTTTGTTCAAAGTACTTCAAATTTGGTAGGAGATGTTTCCATGAATAGCAAACTTATTGTTGGTGACGATGTTTCCTTGAATTCAAAGCTTTTTGTGACCAATGATGTTCTTTTAAGTTCAAATCTAATTGTTAATAACATTGTTTCCATGAATAGCAAGTTGATTGTTGCAAATGATGTGTCTATTAATAGTAAACTTTATGTATTTGCCGACGTTTCAATGAATAGCAAACTCAGCGTGGGCAATGATGTTTCTTTAAATTCAAAACTTTATGTTCAAGGTGCAAGTAATCTTGTTGGAAACGTTTCCATGAATAACAAACTTATTGTTGCAAATGATGTGTCTTTAAGTTCAAAACTATTTGTTCAAGGAACAACCAATCTGGTTGGTGATGCGTCTTTCAACTCAAATTTGACAGTTGGAGGAAATGTTAAAATTGAAAACAAACTATATGTAAATTCAATTCATGCTGAAAATTTTTCTATTAACGGAACCATGACATACATTAATGTTTCACAGTTGGATGTTTCAGATAATACAATAAGACTAAATAAAAACGGAATTGATATGGCCGGATCTGGTATTGAAATAGAATCAAGTGGCGTTGTTGGTGCTTATATAAAATTAAATGAATCAAACAAATGGGCAATTTTAAATCAGGGAGATTTGAGCGATGACACAATTGTGACGCAAGCTGCTTTGGATAAAACAGATGCGTCTGTAAATAAACTCATTGAAACACTCACTGATTACAGTTACAATTTGGTTGATACGACCACAATTATAAATAATGTAGTTCTTTCAGATTCCACACACAAATTATCAGTTTTGGGTGATGCTTCTTTCAATAAAAAAATTATTGTTGGCAATGACGTTTCACTAAATTCAAAGTTATTTGTTTCTGGCACAAGTATTTTTGACAGCAATGTTACTATGAATTCAAAATTAATTATTGCAAATGATGTTTCATTAAATAGCAAATTGTCGGTTGCAGGAATAAGCAATTTAAACGACAATGTTTTTTTAAATTCCAAGCTTTTTGTTAGCAATGATGTTTCTTTAAACTCTAAACTTTTTGTAAGTGATGATGTTTCTTTAAATTCAAAGCTTTTTGTTCAAAGTACTTCAAATTTGGTAGGTGATGTGTCCATGAATAAAAAACTCATTGTTGGCAATGATGTTTCCTTGAATTCAAAACTTTATGTTCAAGGCATTTCAAATTTGGTAGGTGATGTTTCCATGAATAGCAAACTCATTGTTGGCAATGATGTTTCTTTTAATGGCAAATTATTTGTAATTGGCACTTCAAATTTAGTAGGTGATGTTTCCTTGAATTCAACACTTTTTGTTGCCACTACCACAAATTTGGTAGGTGATGTTTCAATGAATAGCAAACTCATTGTTGGCAATGATGTTTCCTTAAATTCAAAACTTTTTGTTGCAACCACTACAAATTTAGTAGGTGATGTGTCAATGAATAGTAAACTCATTGTGGGGAATGATGTTTCCTTGAATTCAAAGCTTTTTGTTCAAGGCATTTCAAATTTGGTAGGAGATGTTTCTATGAATAGCAAACTCGTTGTAGGCAATGATGTTTCCTTTAATGGCAAATTATTTGTAGTTGGCACTTCAAATTTAGTAGGAGATGTTTCCTTGAATTCAAAGCTTTTTGTTCAAGGCATTTCAAATTTAGTAGGTGATGTGTCCATGAATGGCATGTTGATCGTTAGTAATGATGTTTCCTTTAATAGTAAATTATTTGTAGTTGGCACTTCAAATTTAGTAGGCGATGTTTCCATGAATAGTAAACTTATTGTTGGCAATGATGTTTCATTGAATTCAAAGCTTTTTGTTCAAGGCATTTCAAATTTAGTAGGCGATGTTTCCATGAATAGTAAGCTGATTGTTGGCAATGATGTTTCCTTAAATTCAAACCTTTTTGTTCAAGGTACTACAAATTTGGTAGGCGATGTTTCCATGAATAGCAAACTCATTGTTGGCAATGATGTTTCCTTAAATTCAAACCTTTTTGTTCAAGGCACTACAAATTTAGTAGGCGATGTGTCCATAAATAGCAAACTTATTGTGGGCAATGATGTTTCTTTGAATAGTAAATTATTTGTAGTCGGCACTTCAAATCTTGTAGGAGATGTTTCAATGAATAGTAAACTTATTGTTGGCAATGATGTTTCCTTCAATAGTAAATTATTTGTGGTTGGCACTTCAAATTTGGAAGGTGATGTTTCCTTAAATTCAAAGCTTTTTGTTCAGGGCACTACAAATTTAGTAGGTGATGTTTCAATGAATAGCAAACTCATTGTAGGCAATGATGTTTCCTTAAATTCAAAGCTTTTTGTTCATGGCACTACAAATTTAGTAGGTGATGTTTCAATGAATAGTAAACTCATTGTGGGCAATGATGTTTCTTTGAATAGTAAATTATTTGTGGCTGGCACTTCAAATCTTGTAGGAGATGTTTCAATGAATAGCAAACTCATTGTAGGCAATGATGTTTCTTTGAATAGTAAAATATTTGTGGTTGGCACTTCAAATTTGGTAGGAGATGTTTCAATGAATAGCAAACTCATTGTTGGCAATGATGTTTCCTTTAATAGTAAATTATTTGTAGTCGGCACTTCAAATCTTGTAGGAGATGTTTCTATGAATAGTAAACTTATTGTTGGAGATGATGTTTCCTTAAATTCAAAGCTTTTTGTAGTTGACACTGCAAATTTTGTAGGCGATGTGTCCATGAATAATAAACTTATTGTTGGAGATGATGTTTCCTTGAATTCAAAGCTTTTTGTTGCAACCACTACAAATTTAGTAGGCGATGTTTCTTTAAATTCAAAACTTTTTGTTCAAGGCACTTCAAATTTGGTAGGTGATGTTTCTATGAATGCCAGGTTGATCGTTGGTAACGATGTTTCTTTGAATAGTAAATTATTTGTGGTTGGCACTTCAAATCTTGTAGGAGATGTTTCTATGAATAGTAAGCTCATTGTTGGTAATGATGTTTCCTTCAATAGTAAATTATTTGTGGTTGGCACTTCAAATCTTGTAGGAGATGTTTCTATGAATAGTAAGCTGATTGTTGGCAATGATGTTTCCTTAAATTCAAAACTTTTTGTTCAAGGCACTTCAAATTTGGTAAGCGATGTTTCTATGAATGCCAAGTTGATAGTTGGTAACGATGTTTCCTTGAATTCAAAGCTTTTTGTTCAAGGCACTTCAAATTTGGTAAGCGATGTTTCTATGAATGCCAAGTTGATAGTTGGTAACGATGTTTCCTTCAATAGTAAATTATTTGTAGTTGGCACTTCAAATCTTGTAGGAGATGTTTCTATGAATAGTAAGCTGATTGTTGGCAATGATGTTTCCTTAAATTCAAAGCTGTATGTTCAAGGCACTACAAATCTAGTAGGCGATGTTTCCATGAATAGCAAACTTATTGTGGGCAATGATGTTTCCTTGAATTCAAAGCTTTTTGTTCAAGGCACTACAAATTTGGTAGGTGATGTGTCTATGAATAGCAAACTTATTGTTGGCAATGATGTTTCCTTGAATTCAAAGCTTTTTGTTGCAACCACTACAAATTTAGTAGGCGATGTTTCCATGAATAGCAAACTTATTGTGGGCAATGATGTTTCCTTGAATTCAAAGCTTTTTGTTCAAGGCACTACAAATTTGGTAGGAGATGTTTCTATGAATTCCATGTTGATTGTTGGTAATGATGTTTCTTTGAATAGTAAATTATTTGTAATTGGCACTTCAAATTTGGTAGGAGATGTTTCTATGAATAGTAAGCTCATTGTTGGTAATGATGTTTCCTTGAATTCAAAGCTTTTTGTTCAAAGCACTTCAAATTTGGTAGGTGATGTTTCCATGAATGCCATGTTGATTGTTGGTAACGATGTTTCTTTGAATAGTAAATTATTTGTGGTTGGCACTTCAAATTTGGTAGGAGACGTTTCCATGAATAGCAAACTTATTGTAGGCAATGATGTTTCCTTGAATTCAAAGCTTTTTGTTGCAACCACTACAAATCTAGTAGGCGATGTGTCCATGAATGCCATGTTGATCGTTGGTAACGATGTTTCTTTGAATAGTAAATTATTTGTGGTTGGCACTTCAAATCTTGTAGGAGATGTTTCCATGAATAGTAAGCTCATTGTTGGTAATGATGTTTCCTTCAATAGTAAATTATTTGTGGGTGGCACTTCAAATTTAGTAGGTGATGTTTCTATGAATAGTAAACTTATTGTGGGAAATGATGTTTCCTTTAATAGTAAATTATTTGTAGTTGGCACTTCAAATTTGGTAGATGATGTTTCCATGAATAGTAAACTCATTGTTGGCAATGATGTTTCCTTCAATGGTAAATTATTTGTAGTTGGCACTTCAAATTTGGTAGGTGATGTTTCTATGAATGCCAAGTTGATCGTTGGCAATGATGTTTCTTTGAATAGTAAATTATTTGTGGTTGGCACTTCAAATTTGGTAGATGATGTTTCCATGAATAGCAAACTCATTGTTGGCAATGATGTTTCCTTCAATGGTAAATTATTTGTGGTTGGCACTTCAAATTTGCTAGATGATGTTTCCATGAATAGCAAACTCATTGTTGGCAATGATGTTTCCTTTAATAGTAAATTATTTGTGGTTGGCACTTCAAATTTGGTAGGTGATGTTTCCATGAATAGTAAACTTATTGTTGGCAATGATGTTTCCTTTAATAGTAAATTATTTGTAGTTAGCACTTCAAATTTGGTAGGTGATGTTTCTATGAATGCCAAGTTGATTGTTGGTAATGATGTTTCTATGAATGCCAAGTTGTTTGTTCAAGGCACTTCAAATTTGGTTGATGATGTTTCCATGAATAGCAAACTCATTGTTGGCAATGATGTTTCTTTGAATAGTAAATTATTTGTAGTTGGCACTTCAAATTTGGTAGGAGATGTTTCCATGAATAGCAAACTCATTGTTGGCAACGATGTTTCCTTGAATTCAAAGCTTTTTGTAGTTGGCACTTCAAATTTGGTTGGTGATGTTTCCATAAATGCCAACTTAAATGTTGGAGGTCTTCTAACAACAAATGACATAATTCCAATTGGCAACTGCGTTGCAAATATTGGTGATCCGACACATTGGTTTGGAAATTTATATGTTTATGATCTTATAGTTGGACCAAACTCTATTAAAATTGGAGATTCATCCATAACATCAGATGAAGGAACTATAAATATTCCCGGAAACTTCAAAACTGATGGAACATTTTCAGCACACGGTGATGTTTCATTTGGATCAAACCTATTTGTTCATAAAAAAACAATATTATATGATGATGTTTCTATAAATAAAAATGTTGATATTAGCGGGTCTCTTAATGTTATTACTAATTTTAAATTGCCAGTTGGTGGCACAGATAAACGACCGACAACAATAAACGAAACATTAAGTGCCGGATATATTCGTTATAACACAGACAATCATCAGTTTGAAGGATATGGACCAGGCAATTCATGGGGTTCTCTTGGCGGCGTCATAAACGTAGCACAAAATACCAAGATTACTGCTTCTTCGCCTGACCCAGATTCTACTAATAATGAATTGCAATTTTATACGGCACCAACTGGCAGTGTCGCAACTGGTGATGCAGTTGAACGAATGAGAATATTAGCCAATGGTGACATTTCTATGAATAGTAAATTGATTGTGGGTAATGATGTCAGTTTGAATTCTAAGTTGTTTGTAAATACTACTACTAATTTAGTGGGTGATGTTTCCATGAATAGCAAACTTATTGTTGGTGACGATGTTTCCTTGAATTCAAAGCTTTTTGTTGCAACCACTACAAATCTTGTAGGAGATGTTTCTATGAATAGTAAGCTGATTGTTGGCAATGATGTTTCCTTAAATTCAAAACTTTTTGTTCAAGGCACTACAAATTTAGTAGGCGATGTGTCAATGAATAGTAAACTCATTGTTGGTAATGATGTTTCATTGAATTCAAAGCTTTTTGTTCAAGGCACTTCAAATTTGGTAGATGACGTTTCAATGAATAACAAACTCATTGTAGGTAATGATGTTTCCTTTAATGGCAAATTATTTGTAGTCGGCACTTCAAATTTAGTAGGCGACGTGTCAATGAATAATAAACTTATTGTTGGCAATGATGTTTCGTTAAATAGAAATATTGACGTTAGTGGTTCTCTTAATGTTCTTACTAATTTGAAATTGCCGGTTGGTGGAACAAGCGCGCGTCCCACAACAATTAATGAAACTCTTAGTGCTGGATATATTCGTTATAATACTGACAATCATCAATTTGAAGGATATGGACCAGGCAATTCGTGGGGTTCTCTAGGCGGCGTTGTGAATGTGGCGCAAAATACTAAGATAATAGCATCTTCGCCTAACCCGGATTCTACCAATAATGAATTGCAATTTTACACCGCACCCACCGGCAGTTTGTCTGATGGCGATGCCGTTGAACGCATGCGCGTATTAGCAAGCGGTGATATTTCTATGAATTACAAGTTGTTTATTCAGGGCGATGTTTCCATGAATAGCAAACTAAGAGTCAGCAATGATGTTTTAATGAATTCAAAGCTTGTTGTTGGCGGAGATGTCAGTATAAATTCCAATCTTTTTGTGGGTGGAAATGTCACAATAAATGAGAAATTGTTTGTTAACGAACTTGAAGCCACCAACTTTTCTATTACCGGAACAATGACATATATTAATGTTTCTCAATTAGATGTTTCTGATAATTTAATTACTCTCAATAAAGGCGGATTAACGTCTGCTTATTCGGGAATTGAAATTGAATCTGGCGGGAGCATTGCTGCATATATTAAATTAGATGGAACTGAGAAATGGACCATCATGAGTCCAGGACAAACTCCAGACTACATTGTGACAAAAGCTAGCATTGATAAATCCGATTTTTCATTGAATGAAATACGATCTCGTTTGGAACAATACTCGTATAATTTGTCAGATACTACAGCCATTGATAGAAATGTTGTGCTTTCTAATAGTGGTTACAAACTGTCCGTTTTGGGCGATGCTTCTTTAAACACGAAATTGTTTGTCAATGGAGATGTTTCATTGAACAATAAACTGACAGTCAAGTCTGATGTTTCATTGAATAGTAAATTGTCGGTTGCATCTGACGTTTCATTCGGATCCAAGTTGTTTATTCAAGGAATATCCACTATGGCAGGTGATGTTTCCATCAATGCAAATTTATTTGTTAATGGAGATGTTTCATTCAACAGCAAGCTGACAGTTAACTCTGACGTTTCATTAAATAGTAAATTGTATGTTGCGTCTGATGTTTCATTCGGATCCAAGTTGTTTATCCAAGGCGTTTCCACTATGATGGGTGATGTTTCTATTAATTCTAATCTTTTTGTTTCTGAAAATGTTAGTTTTGATGGCAAATTTGATGTCATTAATGATGTGAATTTACACTCCAAACTAACAGTAAATGGCATTACTACAAATGTAAGTGATGTTTCTATGAATGCGAAGTTGCGTGTTGATGGAGACGTGTCTTTAAATTCCAAGTTGTCCGTTGCCAATACATTAACCATGACAAATGACGCGTCAATTGTTTTAAAAAACAGCTCAAGTAGTATTATTTATCCAGATGCAACCGCGCAAATATCTGCTTACACTGGTGCGGGAGCATTGGCAGGAATTTATAGCAATCCTGTATTGACAATTGACTCTCAAGGCCGAATTGTGGCACTTTCAAACGGAGTTTATGTAGGAATGCCATTTTATCAAGCATCAATAATAACTAACAATGCTTATCCTCCTATAATCAATATGGGTTGGGGAAATTATAATAATTGGAATTCAAATATTTTTACAACTTTCAGAGTTTCTATAACCATCATTTATGGAACAAATTATGTCAGTGTTCATAGTTTAAATTTTTATCTTAACATTTATCCAAATAGGTTGATTTCTTCTAGTCAAACGCCTCTTAATTATCAAATAAATAATCTAGAAACAAATGCAATTAATGGAAATATAAGTCACAATTATATTGATTCTACATATGCTCCGAATGGAAGATATTTCTGGGCGCATGGAATGAATTCAACAGGAAATATTGGCAATGGTTACATTCAAATAATAATTTCATCGGGCGGATTTTGGGGATTTCAAATTAAAAATCCAAATGTTGGCAATCCGTGCATAATTAGCATGACCGTGGAACAAACAAATAAGTCAATTGGTGGAACACTTACTTTGGAAAATATATCTGGATATGACAGTTATTATAATCAAGGATTTGGAGCACTCACAATGAGCGGATATTCTGGCTTGCCATATTATCAAGCATCATTAACAACTGTAGTTACTTATCCCATTCCAATTACTGTTGGTTGGAGCAATTATGCAAGTTGGAATCCATATGTTTTTTCAACTTTTAAAGTTTCTATTTCCGTAGTTTATGGAACAAATTACATTAATGTTTACACACTAGATTGTTATCTTAATGTTTATCCATATAGATTGGCATCTGCCAGTCAAACTTCTTTGAGTTCCAAAACCAATGATCTTGATTCAAATGCCATTAATGGAAATATTAGTTTTTCATATATTGATCCAACATATGCACCATATGGACGATATTTCTGGACACATGGGATTAATTCCAAAGGAACTTTAAATGCGGGTTATTTGCAAATGGTCATTACCGCCGGCGGACGTTGGGGGTTTCAAATCAAAAATCCAAACCCTGGCAATTCATGCATTATTAATATTTCTGTAGAACAAGTGAATCGGGCCATTGGTGGAACACTTGCTTTGGATAATATTCCATTTGGATATGATTATAGCACGCAAGGATTTATGCCACTTTCATTAGGAGGATATGTAGGAATGCCATTTTATCAAGCATCAACCACAACTTATGATACTTATCCGGCGCCAATTAATCTTGGTTTTAGTAATTATACTAGTTGGAATCAGAATCTTTTTGCCACTTTTAAAATTTCTTTAACTGTTATTTATGGAATAAATTATGCAAGCTTTTATAGTTTAAATTGTTATATTGATATTTATCCATACCGATTGGCATCTGCCAGTCAAACTCCTGCAAACGTGCAAATAAACAATCTAGAAACAAATGCCATTAATGGAAACACCAGTTTTTCATATATTAATGCCACATATGCTCCTAATGGAAGATATTTCTGGGCACATGAAATAACTCCCACAGGAACTATGAATGATGGTTATGTTCAATTAGTAATTTCAACCGGTGGATGTTGGGGTTTTCAAATTAAAAATCCAAATCCTGGAAGTCCATGTTTTATTAGCATGATGGTAGAACAAACAAATAAAGCAATCGGTGGACCAATGTCTTTAGTGAATTTTCCATTTGGATATGATTATTATACGCAAGGATTTGATTAAAATAGTATTTAGATATAATATAAGATACAATGAGTTTGCAAGATATTCAAAATTCCACAATTAACTATCAAAGTGTTTCATTAAGCGGCAGGCTTACTGTTGCGGCTGATGCTTCTATGAATAGTAAATTGTTTGTCGATGGCGACGTTTCATTCAATGAGAATCTGTTTGTGAATGGATTTACAACATTTAATAATGATGCTTCTTTTAATACCGAAGTGTTTTTTGGCTCTGATGTTTCAATGAATAGCCGATTATTTGTTGATTCAGATGTTTCTATAAATGGGAATTTGTCAGTAAATGGGTTAACAAAATTCAATAATGATTTTTATATAAATAGCCGGTTGTTTGTTAAATCAGATGTTTCCATGAGTAGCAAATTATTTGTTCAAGGAATTGCCAATCTTAATTCTGATGTTTCAATGAATAGCAATTTATTTGTTGGCAAAGATGTCAGCTTTGGTGGCGCACTTATGGTTGTCAATGATGTTTCGTTAAATGCAAATCTTAATGTTGCAAAAAATGTTACTATAGGAAACAAGTTATTTGTGAGTGAAATATATGCCAATGATCTTACAATTTCTGGTAAATTTACTCACATCAATGTTTCTCAATTGGATGTTTCTGATAATTTAATTACTCTTAATAAAGGCGGATTAACTTCTGCTCATTCGGGAATTGAAATTGAATCTGGCGGGAGCATTGCCGCATATATTAAATTGGATGGAACTGATAAATGGACAATAATGAGTCCAGGACAAACTCCAGACTACATTGTGACAAAAGCTAGCATTGATAAATCCGATTTTTCATTGAATGAAATACGATCTCGTTTGGAACAATACTCGTATAATTTGTCAGATACTACAGCCATTGATAGAAATGTTGTGCTTTCTAATAGTGGTTACAAACTGTCTGTTTTGGGCGATGCTTCTTTTAATAATAATTTATTTGTTGGCAAAGATGTCAGTTTAGGTGGCACACTTATGGTTACCAAGGACGTCTCGTTGAATTCTAAATTGTTTGTTGCATCTGATGTTTCTTTAGGATCTAAATTGTTTGTTGCATCTGATGTTTCCATGAACAGCAATTTGTTTGTTGGCAAAGATGTCAGTTTAGGTGGCGCACTTATGGTTACCAAGGACGTCTCATTGAATTCTAAATTGTTTGTTGCCTCTGATGTTTCTTTAGGATCTAAATTGTTTGTTGCATCTGATGTTTCTATGAACAGCAATTTGTTTGTTGGCAAAGATGTTAGTTTAGGTGGAGCATTTATGGTTACCAAGGACGTCTCATTGAATTCAAAATTGTTTGTTGCCTCTGACGTCTCATTGAATTCTAAATTGTTTGTTGCCTCTGATGTTTCTATGAACAGCAATTTGTTTGTTGGCAAAGATGTCAGTTTAGGTGGCGCACTTATGG
>Ga0315909_10005691_pt1 | contig 14213 bp, 24 predicted proteins | sample LakEriMetagenome_11_FD_203527 | JGI IMG/M metagenome (GOLD analysis project Ga0315909, IMG submission 203527) | Freshwater fungal communities from buoy surface, Lake Erie, Ohio, United States - Buoy 2 MA125 | ecosystem: Environmental > Aquatic > Freshwater > Lake | place: USA: Lake Erie, Ohio...
CCAGACTATGTTTCCCCGATAACGACCACAACGATCCCAGCTAGTCCAATGATGACACGACCTAGTGCGAATTAATGACAGATAAGCCCAAAAAGAAAAAGCCGCTACGAGGGGCACTCAAGCCGAGGCTTCACAGTCCTTTCCTTAAGGGTAAAACTAAGGGTGACCAGATAGCCCAGCTTGCAGAGCAGATCGGGCAGCCTTTATTAGCGTGGCAGAAACTTATTCTTGATGACATGTGCCGCGTGGATAAAGATGACATGTTTATCCGTAAGACATCGCTCCTATTGGTGTCGAGACAGTCTGGAAAGTCGCATCTAGCCCGTATGAGGTGTTTGGCGGGTCTATTCTGTTTCGGCGAAAAGGACATCCTCATAATGTCATCTAACCGCTCTATGGCGATGAAGTCGTTTAATATCATGGCAGACATCATCGAGCGTAATGACTTTCTCAGAGTGCAGCTGAAAGATGGAGACGTCAAAAAGGGTATTCGTAGGACTAATGGCGATGAGCGCATCATCCTACAAAGCGGGGCTCAGATTGAAGTAGCAGCGGCAACCTCAGACGGAGCGCGTGGGCGCACGTGCGACCTCTTATGGATCGATGAGCTCCGCGAGGTGTCTGAGGTCGCGATGGATGCTGCAAAATCGGTGACGATCGCACGCAAAAATAGTCAGAGACTGTTTACATCAAATGCGGGATCAGCGTTTTCGACTGTACTTAATGACTTACACGATAGATGTCTCAGCTACCCGCCTAAGTCTCTAGGTTTCTATGAATACTCAGCCCCTGCCTACTGCGACATCTGGGATCGATCCGCATGGGCTCTCGCGAATCCATCGCTGGGTTACCTAATCACGGAGGAGGCTATCGAGGAGACGATCGCTACCTCTAGCGTGGCAACTGCTCGTACAGAGACTTTATGCCAATGGATATCCAGCGAAACCAGCCCATGGACTCCTAACAGCTGGGAGGACTTAGCCGATAGTGAGCTAGTTATGTCGGTGGGTGCTTATACCATGTTTGGGTTAGATATTGATCATACGAAACGCTCAGCTGCTCTCGTGTGTGGGCAGATAATGCCAGACGGACGGATAGGTTTAGCTTTAGTCCAGACGTGGGAAAGCCATATTGCAGTTGATGAGTTGCAGATAGCCGTGGAAACGAAAGCATGGTGCGACATGTATAAGCCGCGCCTAATACTTTACGATAAGTACACATCCGATGTAGTAGCGAACAGGCTCTCTAACGCTGGAGTAATGACAGAGGACTGTTCAGGTGCTCAGTTTTATACCGCATGTGCGACCTTTAAGGAATACATCGATAATCGTAGAATCGTGCATCAAGGGCAAGAAATCCTCGATACCCAGATGAATAATTGTGCCGCAAAAAGCAATGACTCAAGCTGGAGAATCATTCGTAGAAAATCTGCAGGATCGGTAGCCGCACCGATCAGCCTAGCCATGGTCGTTTATAACCTATCTAAGCCTCAGTCTAAGCCTCAGATTTATACTTAGACACACCTTATGCAATATGTCAAATACTTGACATGTGGTATCATTTATGTCTATGGGTCGCATACTACAAACATTCGGATTACAGTCTAAGCCTATTTTAGAAGCTCAGTCTGCCCCTCAAGTCTTAGGCGAGTATTCGCCTTATGCGATGCCATTTCAAAATGCTTACATCGGTCGTACAGAGGCGATGTCCGTACCTGCATTACTCCGCTGTAGAAACCTTTTAGCGGGAACTATCGGCGCAATTCCTTTAGAGCTTTACAGAAAATCAACTAACGAGGAAATCGGCTCACCTGCATGGTTAGAGCAACCTTCATACTCTCAGCCTCGATCAGTAACGATCGCATGGACAGTTGACTCGTTACTCCTATATGGGCAGGCTTTCTGGAAGGTCGTAGAAGTTTATAACGAGGACGGACGTCCATCGCGTTTTGAGTGGATCGCTAATAACAGAGTCACCATAACATTAGATAGCACTAATACATATGTAAAATCTTATGCAGTTGATGGAACTACATTACCGATGGATGGTTTGGGGAGTTTAGTTACATTCCAATCGCTAAGCGATGGCATCCTTAATGCTGGAGCTTCAACAATTCGTGCAGCTATTGATATTCAAAAGGCAGCATCTATTGCAGCCTCAACTCCTATGGCTACTGGATACATTAAAAATACCGGAGCAGACTTAGACCCCAAAGAGGTTCAAGGATTACTTGCAGCTTGGCGCCAATCTCGTAATAGCAGGTCAACTGCATATCTTACTAGCACTTTAGAATATAACCCAGTTTCATTTTCACCTAAAGAAATGATGTACTCGGAAGCGATTTTCAACCTTGCTACTGAAATTGCGCGTTTATGTAACGTGCCTGCATATTATGTTTCTGCAGATCAAAATAACTCAATGACTTATGCCAATGTGCAAGATGAGCGTAAACAATTTTTAACGATGTCTCTACAGCCATTTATTACAGCTATTGAGGATCGTTTATCTATGGATGATATTACCGCTCGCGGCAATGTCGTAAAGTTTGACATCGACAAAAACTTTTTGCGTACTGATCCACTTCAAGAATTAGCAGTAATCGAAAAACTGTTAACGCTTAATCTAATTACTCCAGAACAAGCGATGGAAATGACTGATCTAACACCTAACGGAAATAATGGTCTAGAATGAATCAAGTAATTACTTTCTCAGCTGATCTAACAGCTGACTCAGCAAGTCGCACTATCTCAGGTAAAATTGTGCCTCTTAATGTTGAAGCGGGCTCTACTAATATGGGTAAAGTTATTTTTGCCTCTGGCTCTATTGAAATCCCAGATACTAAGTCTGTAAAACTATTAAATCAGCATGACATTAAAAAGCCTTTAGGTCGCATGGTTTCTTTTAGCGAATCTGAAAACTCTATCGATGCTGTATTTTCTATTAGTCGCTCACAGCGCGGTACAGAGGCTTTAATCCTTGCTGAGGAAGGTTTACAATCAGGATTAAGTATTGGAGCGGAAGTTTTGAAATCAAAAATCAAAGACGGCGTAACTTATGTTTCAGCCGCTCGTTTAGTCGAAGTAAGTTTAGTAACAGAGCCAGCGTTTAAATCTGCTCAAGTAACTGATATTGCGGCGGAAGAATCTGTCGCAGATGAAACAAACCAACCAACAGAAAGCGAGACAGCCCCCGTGGAACAAACCACTCCAGCAGTCGAAGCAACACCAGTTGAAGCACCAGCGGTTGAAGCTGCTCGCCCAACTGTAACAGCAATGTCATATACAAAGCCACGCATCGAACTAACAGCGGCTAAGTATGCAGAAAACTCAATTCGTGCAGCACTAGGTGATGAGGATGCTCGTCAGTACCTACGCGCCGCAGATGATACAACTGACAATGCAGGTTTAGTACCTACACGTCAATTATCAGAAATTATCAATCCACTCGGTACAACAATTCGTCCAAGCATTGAAGCAATCTCTCGCGGAGTATTGCCAGATGCAGGTATGACTTTTGAAATCCCTCGTATTACTGCAATGCCAGCAGTCGCAGTTGCAGCAGAAAACGCAGCGTTTCAAGATACAGACCAGACTTCAAACTTTTTGAGCGTGAATGTTCAGAAGTTCGCAGGACAGCAGACATTTTCTGTCGAGTTGCTTGATCGCACATCACCTGCATTTTTTGATGAGCTTGTACGCAACATGGCTGCAGCTTATGCGAAGGCAACAGATGCTGCAGTTAACGCAGCATTGATCACAGGTGCAACACTAGATGCAACTACTACAACAACATATCCAACAGCAACAGAATTGCTCGGAGTTGTTTCTCGCGGTGCGGCATCTGTTTACAATGCAACACTAGGACTACCTAATCCATTCGCTCGTAACATGATCGTCAATACTGCACAATGGTCAAACATCATGACACTTAACGATGCTGGACGTCCAATCTACAACGCTCAAGTACCACAAAATGCAGGCGGATTAGTAACACCTACTGCACTACAGGGTAACGTTGCAGGTCTTAACCTATACGTAACACCTAACACAGCAGCTGGAACAGATACAGACGGATCAATCCTTATTGTTAACCCAGATGCATACACATGGTATGAGAGCCCTACCTACCGCCTACGCGCGGAGTCAACAGCCAATGGTTCTGTGACGATCGGCTACTATGGTTTTGGAGCAATCGCTACCAAGGTCGCAGCAGGCGCATTTAAGAATAACAAGCTGTAAGACAAACTAAGTCACTCTGAGGGGTAGTAGCCCTCTACCCCTCAGAGTCTTTAGAAAGGAATAAGATGTCACTCTGCACAGTAGCCGAGCTAAGATCAGCTCTCGGTGTGGGTACCTTGTATCCAGACGCAACGCTTCAACAGTCATGTGATGCCGCAGATGCTGTACTTATTCCTATGTTATGGGCTAACAATTATTTCAACATCGCACACAGCAACACTACGACTGTAGGCACACTTTATTTTGATCAAATTGTTACCAATGTTTTTTATGTTGGACAGACTGTAGTCATCTCAGGTAACGAGGCGCATAATAACGGCTCTAAAACTATTACCGCTGTAGGCACAGATTATATTAGTTTTGCTATCACCGGCACTCCAACTGCCAAGGCTAAGCATCCTCTAAACCCTTATGGCACTGTAACGGTATCGGCTAACATAGACTGGACAGCCGACAGTGCAATTCAGGAAAGTGCATTAATGATCGCTGTTGATATCTGGCAAGCACGACAAACTACATCAAGTGGCGGCTCTGCTGTTGATTTCCAGCCCTCGCCTTGGAAAATGGGTAGCTCTTTACTCGCCAAGGTAAGAGGTTTAATTGCTCACGCGCTTGATCCGAGGAGTATGATCGGATGACAGTTGCGATTACAACGCTACGCACTACGCTAGCAACAGCATTAGTAGATAACACACGATGGCAGACTTTCGCCTTTCCTCCAGCAACAGTCCTTGCCAACAGTTTAATTATCTCTCCAGATGATCCATATCTCGTAGCGAATAACTCTCAGTGGAATATCAGCCCGACTGCTCGATTTAAGCTGACCCTGACTGTGCCGCTCTACGATAACGAGGGTAACCTCAATGGCATCGAGGATGCGATCGTCGCACTATTTAATAAAGTTTCTACATGCGGGATAGTTATTTCAATCAATGAAGTATCCGCACCATCTGTAATGAATGTCCCCTCTGGAGAATTGCTTTCAGTGGAGATCAGCATCGAGACCCTAACGACATGGAGCTAGGCAATGGCAAGTTATACAAATAAATCAGATAACACTTTCGTAGGTGTGGGTTTCGGTGAAATCATCACAGACGAGCAACTAGCGGGCTGGGATGTACCTCATCTCGTAAAAATCGGCGCATTAGTGCCAGTCACAGAGACAAAGAAGGCGGATAAATAATGGCAGTCTACGCATCGAATAATGCTTATTTTAGCTTGGGTACTTACGACCTATCATCGGTCGTTACTAACCTAACGCTTAACATCAATTACGACCCTGTAGAGATCACAGCTATGAACGATGTAGCTCATAAATATGTTAAGGGTCTTGCGAGTCATACGATCTCTGGCACAATTTTCCTAGATCAGATCGCTATCGGTACAGGTGCAACCCGAGCAGTCCTAGACTCATTAAAGGGCACTACTGCCGCTTTCATTATCTCGCCTATCGGTGCTACTGCATCTGCAACTAACCCTAAGTACACAGGCTCATGCTTCGTCAATGGATACACTCCAGTAAATGGCGGCATCGATGAAGTAGCCTCTGTTGATTTCTCATTCGATGTCACTACTGACATTACTATCGCTTACGCATAAGGAGACTAAGTAAATGGCTATCTATCTATCCAATACCACATACCTATTATTAGGTGCTCTCAATGTCTCCGACCATGTGCAGAGCGCGGAGCTTAATATCAGTTACAACATGCTATCTACTAAAGCAATGGTTGCAGCTGGCAGCGTAGTCGGTAACCCTATGGTTAAGGGCTCAGCTAATCACACTCTTACTGCAACATTATTCAACGATCAGGCGGTATCTAATATCCGCTCGATCCTAGATGGTGCTAAGGGATCTACATTGGCTTTCGCTATTGCAGCTAACGGATCGACTCCATCGACGGCTAACCCTGTTTATTCAGGCAATGTCTATGTGACCGACTATACTCCAGTAGGTGGAGACATTAACACAGCCGCTATGATCGATTTCACTTTCGATGTAGCGGGTGACATTGTAATCGCTACTGTCTAATAACTAACGAAAGGGCTAACAAATGGCAAAACTAAAGATCGTACGAACAGATGACTCAGTTCTGGAGGGCGAAATCTCTCCAGCTGTTGAGTACGCTTTCGAGCAATATGCTAAGAAAGGTTTCCACAAAGCGTTTCGCGATGAGGAGAAGCAATCAGATGTATATTGGCTAGCTTGGGAAGTTACTCGCCGAGCAGGTGAAATCGTGCCTCCTTATGGGATGCAGTTTATCGAAACTCTAAAGAGTGTCGAGGTCTTAGACTCCGACCCTTTAGCATAAAGCGTGACCTCCCGCTTACTTACTTACTCGCGAGACTAAGTATTAGGCTGGGGGTTTCGCCGCTAGATTTAATTGAAATAGATCAGGTAATGCTTCAAGCATTATTAGATGGTCTTAGGGATGAAGCGAAGGAGTTGAAGGATGCGAATAGAGCTGCGCGGCGTTAAAGACACGCGTAAGGCTATTCGTAACTTCGCTCCAGACCTTAATAAGCAACTTAATAAAGAGTTACGCCAAGCCTTAGCTCCTATCGCCATGAAGGCAAAAGGTTTTGTAGAGCTAACTCCACCTATGTCAGGATGGGCTCCTAGATCGTTTTCAGAGGGTAAGTTTCCTCCCTATTCGGCTGCAACGATCAAGTCAGGCATCGGCTTTAGCACAAAGGCTGGAAAGACTACACGCTCAGGCTTTACCTCTAATGCTCAGATTTTTAATAAGTCTGTTGCTGGAGGTATTTATGAAACCGCTGGGCGTGCTAATAATGGTAAAGGTCAGCCATGGGTAGGTGCTAAGGCGGGCGGTGCATCCAAAAAGGTAAGCCGCTCAGTTAATCCTAATGCTGGCACTCAGTTTATTGCTAACCTACCGCCTCTCACATCTAGTCTCATGGGGCGCGGTCGCTTGATCTATAAGGCTTGGGCTCAGGATCAGGGTAAGGCTTACGGCGCAGCTATCAAGGCTATCGATACCGCTGAGCGCAAGTTTATGGCTCTAGCGAAAACTACTAAACTAAGTAAGGCTGCATAATGCCAATTATTAACATAGGATCAAAGTTAGACGGCAAGGGCTTTAAGCAAGCCGAAACAGCATTAACTAGACTTAATAAGTCAGGGCAAAATGTAGGTCGCACTTTAGGTCTTGCTCTAGGTGGAGCAGCTATATTGGCTTATGCTAAAAATGCTGGCAAGGCTTTCGCAGAGGATGAGAAGGCTGCAGCCTCACTAGGTCGCACTCTACAAAATCTAAATCTATCTTTCGGCTCTAACATCGGCACTGTTAATGGCTTTATCTCTCGCCTTGAAAGACAAACAGGTGTCCTCGATGATGAGCTCCGTCCAGCCATGGATCGTTTTCTACGCGCTACAGGCGATGTTGCTAAGTCTCAGGATTTACTTAACCTTTCTCTAGATATTGCGGCGGGCACTGGTCGAAGCGTGACTCAAGTTTCACAGTCACTCCAGAAAGCATATCTAGGGCAGACTCAGGCTATCGGTAGATTAGGCGTAGGACTTACTAAGGCGGAGATTACATCCTCATCATTCGAGGAGATCACTACTAAACTTTCCACTTTATTCGCAGGTCAAGCGGTTACAGCTGCGGAAGGTTATGCAGGCTCTCTGGCTAAATTACAAGTAGCAGCCAATAACGCTAAAGAGATTATCGGCGGAGGCTTGTTTGATGCTATCGCTGCTCTCGGCGGTGGAGACATCAATAACGCTACTGGCAACATTGAGAAACTAGCAACAGGCATTGCGGATACTATTAAGAATGTTGGCGAGTTAATTGGTAAATTGAAAGATTTAAAGCCTGTCCTCATTGCTTTTGGTATTGCTGCCGCTGCCGCTTTCTTTCCAGTAACTACTGCAATCGCTGCAGCTATTTTCGCACTTAGCACTCTTAATAAAGCACTCAAGGCTCAAGAATTCGGTAAGGGCAAAATCCCCGGGGGTATGGGCAACATCTCCATGACTGTTGGCAGTCAGGATACACAAATAGCAGATGCGGCTGCAGCTAAGCGAGCTAAAAAACTAGCGGAGGAGGAGGCTAAACGATTAAAAGCAGCCGAAGCCCTTTCTAAAAAATCTGCTAAGGCTCAACAGGATCTACTAAAGATTTCTAAGGCTAAGGCTATTTTCGACATGCAGAAAATCCAGATAGAGGCAGCCCTAAAAGGCAACATCTCTAAAGAGGAGCGCATCCGCCTGCTACTTATGAAGGCTATTGCTAATGAAAACATAAGCGATATCGAGAAGTACACTAAACTTTTAACAGATGTCCAAAACAAAGTTACAGATTTACAAAAGCTGCTAGAAGGTTTGAATAAGCCGCTGCCTGATCCTTTCGCTGGATGGACTTCCGTAGCAGGCAACACCATGGAAGCAATTAAGCAAGTCAGTAAAGAGATGTTCACCATCCCTACAATCATTCAAGAATCAGGTAAAGAGTGGTCATCTTTCGCTAGCTTAGTGAATAACACTGTCCTCCAACCTAATCTTAAGGAATGGAGTAGTTCCTTTAGCGGTGGAGAAAATCCATTTATCCCAGTTATCCCAGACAACCCTAACAATGGCAATGGCAATAAGGGAGGCGGCAACGGCGATCGCGCAATGTCTATTACTATAAATGGCGCACTAGATCCTGTTGCTGTTGCTAATCAGATTAAGAAAGTCTTAGAAAACTCAGCCGATCAAGTAGGAAACAATTACGGGCTTGGGACAGGCTCTAAGGATGTGCAGTACATCGTATGACATGGGTAATCAATCCGACAATCACAATCGATGGCACATCCTATATTGGTAATGCTGTTGGATCTGTGTCGATCGACTATGGGCGCACGAGCGTATGGGATGCACCTAAAGCGGGCTATGCAAGCATCCAGTTAGTCAATACCAATAACACTAACTTTCCAATCGATATAAATGACCCTGTAGTAGTAAAGGTTCGCAATGCTGCCAATAGCGCAGATATAACAGTTTTCACAGGTAATGTGACCTCGGTTACAAATGGTGTAAATGTTGCAACTGGGGTCACTACGATCGCTTATCTCAACATTACAGCTGTAGCACCGATGTCCCTTATGTCTCGTACTCAGTCTGGGACTGTTAATTATCCAGTCGAAAATGAATCGGTCAGAATCACTCGCATCCTTGGAGATGCTGGAGTTACTGTAGATACTGTCGATAGTGGTACTTATACCTATTTAGCTCGTACGGCAGCCCCTAACGATGCTTTAACGCTGTGCAATGCCTACGCTGGATCATCTTTAGGTGCGATGTATGAGACAAAGACAGGCACAATCGGCTATGCCAATGCTTCGCGGCGTAATACCGATGTTAGCACCAATGGCTATTTTGCCATTTCAACTGATTACATCAATGTACGAAATATCAATAGCAATCTTAATCAAGGCGATGTTATTAACTCTGTTCGAGTCGGCTATAACAATGGCTCTTATGTCTCGGTGACTTCATCTGGATCGACCGCTACTTATGGCACAATCGCTGGCACTCTCAATACCGACATCTCGAACGAGTCGGATGCGACAATTCTTGCTAATTTATTTATTGGCGAGCGAGCTTATCCCAAGACTTCCCTGCCTACACTGGAGATCCGCATCGATGATCCATCCATGGACTCTACGACTCTGGACAAAATGCTTAACATGTATTTTGGACTCCCCATCTCAATTGCAGGCTTGCCTCTTACTATTTCGGCTACGACTTACTATGGATTTGTCGAGGGCTGGAATCTATCTTTTAGTCAGTTATCGGGTAAAATAACCCTGAGAACGACAGAAAAGACATACTCTTATCGTCCGATACAATGGCAAAATGTATCGCCAACCCAGCAATGGAACGCGGTAGGAGCAACTATTCAATGGCTACAGTATGAGTAAAGGATAACAATGGCTACGACTACGAATTATGGCTGGGTCACTCCAAATGACACAGATTTAGTAAAAAATGGAGCTAATGCTATCCGCACTCTGGGCAGCTCTATCGATCAAACTACAGAGGACATCTACCTACTTAACATCATGGGAGCTCTATAATGCCTAATACGGCTAAATCCTTATTCAGAGGAGCGGCAACTACTACCACTACTACAGTGTTATACACAGTCCCCGCTCTTACATCTACAGCGGTTACGAATATCATTATCGTAAACACAGCTGCATCATCGGCTACCTTTACGCTCGGTATGGGAACAGCGGGAGCCAATACTGCCCTACACACTACGACCACGATCGCTGCTAACTCGACTATCTATCTCGATATTAAGCAAGTGCTAGCAACGACTAACACAATCACCGGTGGCGCATCGGCTGTGACTGTTTCATTCCACATTAGCGGAGTGGAGATTTCGTAATGGGTTCATCAACTATCCCAGTCCCTACCTCAACCGCTGGAGGTGCTACATCTTGGACTCTCGTAGCTAATACTGTCCCAGCTGGATCGGTGGGCACATACACTTATTCAAGCCTTTCAGGTTACAAACAATATAAATTAATTTATAGAGTTGCACCGAGCGTTGCAGCAACTATTCAAATTACAGTCAATGGATCAACATCCTACTCATGGGCTGGTATTGGTGGTGTAAGTGCCGCTGGCACGACAGCAATTTCACTCGGATCGACTACGAACATCGGTACTAACGGCACCATTGGAGCTTTAGGCTCAGGCACTTTAATCATCGATAACGCTGATAAGACAATTGCTAAAGATTTCAAGTTCAATATAAACAATTCAGGTGCTAGTTTCGATACCTCTGGAGTAATTGACACAGGTGTAATTACCACACTCACAATTGCTTTAAGTACAGGTGTTTTCTCATCTGGTCTAATCGCTCTTTATGGAGGTAACTAATGAAGCCCGAAGTTTATGATTTTGATGTCGTTACTCAAATCGGTATCCAACGCGAAATGACAGACGAAGAATACGAAGTCTATCTTATTAATCAAGCTGAATTAAATGAAGCCTCGGCTAAGTAAAGCTGCTATTCAGTTTCGTAATCAAGTAGATGACTCGTACCCCGATCGTAGTCGAGTTTCCGATGGCTGGATCGGTGATACTAAACACGCTACTCGCGTCTCAGATCACAATCCAGATGATCAAGGGTGGGTACGAGCCATCGATATTACAGCTGACCTCGGCAAGCCTGACCTCATGCCCTACCTTGCAGATCAGGTTCGATCCGCTGCAAGAAAAGACGATCGTATCGCCTATGTCATTTTCAATGGGCGTATCGCTAGTCCTCTTATGGGATGGAAGTGGCGTGCCTACAAAGGTACCTCGCCACATAAACACCACTGCCACATCTCGTTTAAGAAAAAAGCTGACGAAGACTCTCGATTTTTTCAGATACCTATGCTAGGAGGCACAGAATGAACATGAAAAACCCTTATATCCTAACCGCTGGAGCTTTCCTTTCCGCGTGGGCTGCAAGCAATTTTGCAGCTGACTATCGCTCAGTACTCTGGGCATTACTAGCAGGTGTATTCGGTTATGCCACACCAAAAAGGTAATGACTGTGCAGGACATGGCGGCTGTTGCTGTTGCTGCTATGAGCGTTATTGGTTCATTTATTGGCTCAGTGCGATGGTTAGTAAAGCACTACCTCGCAGAGTTAAAGCCGAATAGTGGCTCATCGATGCGTGATGAAATCGCAGAGCTGCGCGGGCGTGTCGATACTATTCTACGGATATTAGAGAGACAATAGACTCATGGCAAAAAAGGCAACAAAGGCACTAGAGGAGCAAGGCTACTCAAAGCTCGATGCGTATTGCATTGGGCTCTACGAGTATTTCACATCCTTAAAGCGTGCAGGGTTCGCCGAGGATATTGCTATGTTTATGATTACAGAGCCCCAAGCATATCCTCATTGGATATTGCCAGACCCAGTACCGCCTGAGAAGCTGGGCGATTATGAGGATGATGAGGATGACGATTAAGCGAATTGTTATTGTGTCCGATCTCCAAGTGCCTTACCACGATGTAGTAGCCACACGCAATTTAGCCTCCTTTATTAGAAAGTTTAAGCCCGATCAAGTAGTAACGATCGGAGATGAAATTGACCTCCCTCAGATATCGAAATGGGAGGAGGGTCGCATGGGTTCTTATGCTCAAACCCTAGATGATGATCGCAATGAGGCAGTTCAGCTGCTCTGGGATTTACAGGTCACAGACTCCATCCGTAGTAATCATACCGATCGCCTCTATAACATAATCATGGCTAAAGTGCCAGCGTTCGGCGCGTTGCCAGAGTTAAAGTTCGAGAAGTTTATGAAGTTCGATGAGCTAGGGATTACCTTTCACAAAAACCCTATGCCTATCGCCCCTAACTGGATCGCAGTCCATGGGGATCATACCCCTATAAAGCCACAGGGCGGGCTCTCAGCCCTTGAAGCGTCTCGTAGGCATGGAAAGAATGTCATCTCGGGTCACACGCACAGGATGGGCAGATCATCGTTCACAGAGGCATCTGGAGGGCGCGTAGGGCGTATCCTACATGGTGTCGAGGTGGGGCATCTCATGGATTTTAAGCAAGCTGCCTATACCAAAGGCTCAGCCAACTGGCAGCAGGCTTTCGCCATTATGTATGTTAATAAGAATAAGGTGCAGGTCGATCTCATCAATATCGAGAAGGATGGCACATTCATTGTGGCGGGAAAGTCCTACGGACGATCCCGATAATCGTTATCGTTTCGTTACCAAAATATCCTAGTTTATGTCTGGGAGCTGTGTAACACTTATCCAGTAAGCCGATCGAATGTATCGGATACGGACAAGGGCTAACATGAACATTACAGAGCAAGATTTCGATCTACTCACCGAGAGCATCATGGGATGGAAAGGCAACGGCTGGGAAGTTCAAGCTGATCGCTTTACAAATGGCGTTACTTTTGACTGGACTGCCTGCTATTGGTTTAACACTCCATCTAACATGATCCTAGCTCGTACATTCTTAGAAAATAATGGGCATACTTTCCAGCAATCTTATGACGAAAACATGGGCTATTACATCCTGCTCACTAACTATGACTGCCACAATATGGCGGTGTCAGCATGAGCTTAGAGGTGCCAATTATTCTTTTACTTTTAGCGGCTAATTTTCTATGGCTATTGGTAGGCTACTCAACAGGTCACAAAGAGGGACTACGCGAAGGCTGGCATCGAGGTCGAGCGGTTAATCGACAGGAGTTTTGGCAAGAATGAAATATCAGGAGATTTTACAAAGTGCCACAGACATTATTCAAGATCGTGGTCTTAACGACTACGGTCATCCAGCAGACAATATGCAACACGCAGCAATGCTCATCTCGGCATATTTACAAATGCCAGTCACGGACTATCAAGTTTGTGCAATCCTCGCACTTATCAAGATCGCCAGAGCAACCACCGGTGATCCAGACAAAGCCGACAACTACATCGATGGAGCAGCTTATATTGCTTTAATGGGGCAACTAGCAACAGAGGAGAACGAGCTATATGTTTAATCTAGATGATTATGAGGATGTAGCAGCGAGAGTATTGCGTTTCCAAAAAGCGCATCCAGAGGGAAGGATCGTCACAGATGTTATCCAATTTAATCCAGAGAAGGGCATTATCCTTATTGCGGCGCAGGTTTATCGTAATGCTAGTGACACGCTGCCTGCAGGTGTTGATTATGCTTTCGGAGATGCTGCTACGTTTAACGCGGGTATGCGTAAATGGTATGTTGAGGATACATCGAGCAGCGCAATCGGCAGAGCTCTAAGCCTAGTCCTAGAGACTCAAAAGAAACCTACTAAACAGGATATGGCTAAGGTTGTAACTCCTAAGCCAGTTAAACCAGCGGTACAAGATGTTGTACCAGACGATCAGGATTACTGGACTACTCCAGTCGGTCAATATAATAAAGTCGTAGATGCTCCAGTTACTTTAGATAAAGCTCTAGAGACTGT
>Ga0315909_10005692_pt1 | contig 14211 bp, 23 predicted proteins | sample LakEriMetagenome_11_FD_203527 | JGI IMG/M metagenome (GOLD analysis project Ga0315909, IMG submission 203527) | Freshwater fungal communities from buoy surface, Lake Erie, Ohio, United States - Buoy 2 MA125 | ecosystem: Environmental > Aquatic > Freshwater > Lake | place: USA: Lake Erie, Ohio...
AGAGACTGAAGGGGCCAAGATCATGATGAAGAACATGCACGATTCTGAGAAGACTAAAGCCGCGCAAGAGACCGAAGGGGCTCGGGCAGGTTTGGAGATGATGAAACACCAGCAGCAGCTAGCTCAACAAAAAGAGACGGCTGAGTTAAATCGGCAAAAACAGGCCCAGAAGCCTACTAAGAAAGGAGATTGATGTACGAGATTTTGAAATTTGGTGGCGTTGTCACCGAAAAGATCGACGAGAAAGTTCGACAACTTGAGGAGTCATTGGCATCCAAATCAGCCAAGAGCTACGAAGAGTATTGCGAACAATGTGGGGTTGTAACAGGTCTACTCACAGCGCGTCGATTCATCACAGACCTGACGAAAAACTTGGAGAACTCAGATGAGTGAAACCCTCGATCTTGGAAGGGCAGTCGATTTATCGGCAATCCTGAACAAGAACAATGAAGAGAAGGCAACGCAATTGCCTAAGCCATCAGGCTACAAAATCCTGTGCGCAATCCCAGAGCAGGACAGAGAGTACGACGGGGGCATCATCAAAGCAGATGAGACTCTCCGCACCGATGAACTACTCACTACGGTCCTGTTCGTAATTGATCTTGGCCCAGACTGCTACCTTGACAAGACTAAATTTCCTTCTGGCCCTTGGTGCAAGAAAGGTGATTTCATCTTGGTTCGCCCTCATGCGGGCACGCGACTGATTATTCATGACCGTGAGTTCCGTGTGATTAATGATGATTCCGTTGAAGGTGTCGTTGAAGACCCTCGCGGCATCCGTCGCAACCGATAAGGAGCAGCAATGGCTACGCAATATGAAGAATACAAGTTTCCTCACGAGCAGGAGGAGACTAAAGACGAGCTTGACATCACCATTGAGGGTGATGACGAGCCTGATGTAAAAGTCAAGGTTGTTGACGATACGCCTGAAGAAGACAGGAATAAAGACCCCCTGCCTTCTGAGATCAAGTCTGAGCTAGAGCGGCTGGACGAGTCTCAAGAGTACACCGCTGGTGTGACGCAGAAGTTCAAACAGTACAAGAAGGCTTGGCACGACGAACGGCGCGAGAAGGAAGCAGCCCTGCGGGAGCAGCAAGAAGCTTTGAAGATGACTCAGCGGATTCTTGATGAAAACAACAGGCTAAAAGGCATGTTGCAGTCAGGTGAGAAGGAGCTTATCTCCACGTACCAGACATCTGCGGAAATGGAGCTTGACAAGGCGGAGCGGAACTACAAAGAAGCGTATGACTCTGGTGATTCTGATAAGCTTTTGGCGGCTCAGAAAGAGCTAGTTCGGGCAGAAATGAAGCTTGACAAAGCAAAAAATTTCAAACCCACTGTACAAATCCCCGAAAATGAGGTACAAACTGTCCCATCTAGGCAGGAAGCTGAGCCTCAGATGGACCCGAAGGTCGCAAGTTGGGTGTCCAAAAACCCCTGGTTTGTAGACCGCGACAAGCGTGCGATGCGCAAATTTGCCGAAGCAGTCCACGAGGATTTGGCAGAACGCTATGGAAAAGGATATATCGGTACTGATGAATACTTCAACAGTATTGATAAAGAGGTTAAGAAGCGGTTCCCAGAAGAATTTGCTTCATCTTCTACCAACGATGAGGGTAAACCTCAGCGTACAAGACCGAGCACGGTGGTTGCCCCCGCCAAGCGCAGTACCGCTTCCAAACAAGTGGTGCTAACGAAGACTGAGGTCGGGTTGGCGAAAAAATTGGGGTTAACCAACGAGCAATACGCTCGTGAAAAAATGAAATTGGAGGCCTAAGATGGCTGAAAGCAGATTACAACGCGAGATGACTAGTCGTTCAATGCAAGAGCGTCCCCAGCAGTGGAAGCCTGCGGAATTACTGCCAGAGCCTGACAAGGCTCCGGGCTACGCGTACAGATGGATTCGGATTTCTTTTAATGGTCGCCGTGACCCTAAAAACTTTTCCGCAAAAATGCGTGAGGGTTGGGAGCCAGTAACCATTGAAGAACAACCGAAGTTTCAACTGCTAGCCGATCCTGATAGTCGTTTCAAAAACAATATCGAGATCGACGGGTTGTTGCTTTGCAAAACCCCTGTTGAGTTTGTTGCGCAACGGAATGCTTATTTCCAGAGCCAGAACAGAGCACAAGCAGAGGCTGTAGACAACAATTTAATGCGCCAGAGTGACTCGCGGATGCCTATCTTCAAAGAGGGCAAATCTTCGACAAGCTTTGGCAAAGGCACTTAATCTTTTTGGAGCTTAAAAATGGCTTTTCCGACTGTTTCAGCCCCCTACGGGCTAAAACCGATCAATTTGATCGGCGGTCAGGTTTTTGCGGGTCAAACCCGTGAACTCCCGATCCAGGCTAACTACGGCACCGTAATCAATAACGGCGATATCGTTCGTATTTCGAGCGGTTATATCGTTAAAGAGACCGGTACTACCACTGTTTCGGCAACTGGCGTGGTTGGTGTTTTCCTTGGTTGCAGTTACGTCAATCCGTCAACTGGGCAATTGTTCTTCTCGAACTACTACCCCGGCAGCATTAACGTCGCTGGAATCGTTGCTTATGTTTCAGACGATCCCGATCAACTGTTCAAAGTTGCTGTGACTGGCGGCGCTACTAGCACCACCATCACTCCCATCTCTGGCTTGGTTTTGGGCAACAACTTGGCAATTTCTCAGCCTTCGACTAACACCACTATTTCTGGCAACTCAAATATTGGTGCTTATGACTCTGGCTCGAACACCGCTGCGTCTTTGCCTTTCCGTGTTGTTGGTCTTGTTGAAGAGACGACTAATTCCTCTGGTAACTACAGCGAAGTTATCGTCAAATGGAATGCCCCGTACATGGTGTCAGCTACAACTTCTGATGGTGCAACACCTCCTGTGTTCACTACCACGACTGTTGTCACCGGTGGCCATTCTTATCTCAACCCAACTGGCAACGCCAGCGTCTAAGGAGTAACTTAAAATGGCTATTTCACGCGCACAACTGCTTAAAGAGTTGCTCCCTGGCCTGAACGCTTTGTTCGGTGTTGAGTACGCAACATACGGTGAACAACACAAGGAAATCTACGAGACCGAGACTTCCGAGCGTTCGTTTGAAGAGGAAACCAAGCTGTCTGGCTTCTCCGCCGCTCCGGTGAAGAACGAGGGCTCCGCCATTGCTTATGACAATGCGCAGGAAGCTTGGACTGCTCGCTACAACCACGAAACCATCGCTTTGGGTTTCTCGCTGACCGAAGAGGCCATCGAGGACAACTTGTACGACAGCTTGTCTGCTCGCTACACCAAAGCCCTGGCTCGCGGTATGGCGTACACCAAGCAGATCAAGGCAGCAGCAGTTCTGAACAACGGCTTTAGCTCCAGCTACGCTGGTGGCGACGGTCAAGCTCTGTTTAGCGCTTCTCACCCCTTGGTTTCTGGTGGCACCAACAGCAACATTCCTTCGACCCCTGCTGATTTGAATGAGACTTCGTTGGAAAACGCAGTTATCCAGATCGCCCAGTGGACGGACGAGCGTGGCCTGTTGATCGCAGCCAAGCCCAAGAAGCTGATCATTCCCGTCCAGTTGCAATTCGTTGCAACCCGTTTGTTGGAAACCGAACTCCGTGTCGGCACCAATGACAACGACGTGAACGCTATCAAGAACAATGGTTCGATCCCTGGTGGTTACACTGTTAACAACTATTTGACCGACACCAATGCTTGGTTCTTGACGACTGACGTGCCTAACGGTATGAAGCACTTTGTCCGTACTCCGCTGTCTAACAGCATGGACGGCGACTTCGACACCGGTAACGTGCGTTACAAGTCTCGTGAGCGTTATTCGTTCGGCTGGTCTGATCCCCTCGGCATGTGGGGCTCTCAGGGAGCTTGATAGTAAAAGGGGGCCTTGTGCCCCCTTTTCTTTTGGTGTATATTGCAACAAACCGGAGTTCCGGTTAGTCAGACTGATCCGGCAGATGCGTACACAACTGACTAGCTAATCTTTGTACGAAGGACAATTTAAAATGGCTTTATCTACTACCCAAAGTATTTGGCGTTCTGGTGGCGGCGATCAGACTCGCACCGCCTATTGTGGTTCTGGCGTTATGGCAGCACAGTTCTACATTGCAGACGCTTCTCCAGCTACTGCTGGTACCAACGTGGCAGTGTCTTCTGCTTCTGGCGCTCCCGCACTCATTCTTCCCTCTGGTGCAGTCATTTTGTCCGTAGTCATTACTGACGCTGGTACAGGCACCTGTGATTTGGGCGCAACCGGCTACACCTCGGGCACTGCTGACAACAACTTCTTTGCCTCTGGCTTGGCTGTCTCGTCTTTGGGTGTTGTCACTTCTGGTTTGACCTTCGCACCATCGACCGAAATGTCTTATGTGACTGTCACTGACAATACATCAGGCGCGGGTACTGTTGCGGGCTACATCACCTACTTCGTGACTGATCCTCTGATTGGCCAACAAAACGTCTAATTGATCTCGGGGGCTTCGGCCCCCAGTTTTAAACTGGGAGATTGATTATGGGTATGCAAACCGATGTAAAAGCCATTTCATTGGCAGCATCTGGGGCCGTGACTGATGTTCGCACCCGCGTGCGGGGAATGGTTATTGAGCCGGGTACTTCAGCTGGTAGTGTTGTCTTAAAAAATGGCGGTTCTTCTGGAACTACTGTACTGACAATTAACACAACCGCAAATGGCGAGACATTTAATGTTGTGATTCCTGCCGAGGGCGTGCTGTTCACAACGGATGCTTATGCTGCTTTAACAAACGCCAAACTAACGGTGTTCTATGGCTAAGTCACCCGCATGGACACGCAAGGAAGGCAAGAACCCCAATGGCGGACTCAACGCCAAGGGCCGAGCCTCTGCGAAAAAACAAGGAATGAACCTGAAGCCCCCTCAACCCGAGGGCGGCAGCAGGCGAGACTCTTTCTGTGCAAGGATGACTGGGATGAAGAAGAAACTCACATCCGAGAAAACAGCCAAAGACCCGAATTCACGCATCAACAAGAGCCTACGGGCTTGGAAGTGCTGACGTGGAGATGACCCTTTGGAACATGGTTCTGACGGCCTTTCTGGGGCTGTTGGGCTGGTCTTTGCGTGAGAAGTCTGAGGAGATCAATCGCCTCCAGATTCTGCTTAACCGCACCCGCGAAGAGATTGCCAAAGAGTATGTAACCAAGGCTGACGTACATAACGACATCAATCGGATTCTTGACCGTATAGATCGGTTAGAGACTAAGATTGATGCGTTCATTCGGGAGCAAAAAAGTGCCCTCGCATAGCGCCAAACAACACAGGTTCATGGAGGCGGTGGCCCACAATCCATCGTTCGCCAAGAAAGCAGGAGTCCCACAGTCTGTGGGCAAAGAATTCTCAAACGCCGATAAAGGCAAAACTTTTAAAAGAGGTGGTGATATGGCTACAAAGAAGATGAACCCCGGCATGATGGCAATGATGGCTAAAAAACGTGCTGCCCCTGCGGCTCCCGGCGCTGGCATGATGGGCATGAAAAAAGGCGGTAGCGTTGGCACTACCTCTATGGGCAAAGTGAAAACTGCCGCCCCTAGCCGTGACGGTGTTGCTGTCAAAGGCAAGACCAAAGGCACGATGATCAAGATGAACAAGGGCGGCAAAGCCTGCTAAGGAACAGCCATGAAACGAGTAAAACGCTTCAGTTCAGGTGATGAGGTCGAGTATTTTGGCTCCTCCGTAGGGGGATCAAAGTCGGCTCCTGCCGCCTCTTCTTCTTCTGAGTCTTCCACCAAATCTGAAGCTCCTGCCAAGAAGCAGAGCTTCAGCGAAGCGTTTGCCGCCGCCCGCGATAGAGGTGATAAAGATTTTGCTTGGGAAGGTAAGCCGGGCATGAGATTTAGCACCAAAATGCGGGAAGACAAACCTGCCCCCAAAGCAGAATCTGCTCCTTCTAAACCCGCCCCCAAAGCAGAAGAGCCAGCTAAGCCTACTCCCAAAGCGGCGGAGTCCAAGGGCATTGGCCCTTACAACGTGTTCTCTGGCCCGGCTGAACCTGATGCGGGTGCTGTGAAAGCGGCAAAAGCAGCGGGTGATAAACGGCGGGAGAAACAAGCTAGTGAGCCCATGTTTTACAACCCTCTTAGTAGAGCAGTTAATGCGATTCGTGAGAGAGGTAAAAAGTCAAACCCTGACGCCTACGCCAAAGGCGGCTCAGTTTCGTCCGCTTCCAAGCGGGGTGACGGTATAGCTCAGCGAGGTAAGACTCGCGGAAAGATGTGCTAAATCATGGGACGTTTTACACGGCATGGCATGGACAATCAACCGCTTGAGGGTGGTGGCGGGGGTGGGAGTGGTATTGCCAGCAAAATTGCGGGGACTGGAGTAGCCGCCACTGTTCTTACTCCTATGTATGTGGCACTGCAAAAAGCTGATGAACGAGATAAGATAAAGCGGGAAGCCCCTGCTGAGATAAAGCGTGAGTCCCGTGGTGTTGAGAAGTCTGGCACTGACAAAGCGCGGGATGCCGCCAAAGTTATTACGGACGACGAGAAATACACTAAGAAAACCAAAGAGCAGGGCTATGCCAAGGGTGGCATGACTGCTTCCTCGCGTGCTGACGGCATTGCGCAACGGGGTAAGACCCGTGGGAAGATTTGCTGATGATGGCCAGCCGTGGTATGGGTGCTATGCGTGCCTCTAAGATGCCTAAAGGCAAGAAGGTTGTTCGCAAGGACAACCCGAATGATGTCGAGGTATACAAAGAGGGTGGCACGGTGAACGCTGCCGGTAACTACACCAAGCCCAGTTTGCGCAAGCGGATTGTGTCTGAGGTAAAAGCCGCAGCTACCCACGGAACGGGCGCAGGGCAGTGGTCAGCCCGTAAGGCACAGCTTGTGGCCAAGAAGTACAAGGCCGCAGGTGGGGGGTACAAAGATTGAAAGCACCGCAGACTTCTCTGAAGAATTGGGGCGACCAGAAATGGCGTACCAAGTCGGGTAAACCCTCGTCCAAAACGGGTGAGCGGTACCTCCCAGAAGCCGCGATCAAAAGTCTTAGCTCTGCGGAGTACGCCGCAACCACCCGTGCAAAGCGTGCAGGCAAGGCGGCAGGCAAACAGTTTGTGGCGCAACCAAAGAACATTGCAAAGAAAACAGCAGGGTTTAGATAATGGCAGTCACCTCCGGAACCGCAGTCTTTAACTTAGACCTCAACGACATCATCGAGGAGTCGTATGAGCGCGCGGGTATAGAGGTTCGCACGGGCTATGAATTCCGTACAGCACGCCGTAGCTTGAACATGCTCACTATTGAGTGGGCAAACCGGGGTATCAATCTGTGGACGATCGAGCAAGGGCAGATCGTCATGAACACGGGTCAGCCCATCTACGCCTACCCTGCTGACACTATTGATCTGCTTGACCAAGTGATCCGTACCCAGGCTAACGGCATCAATCAGGTCGATATCAACATCACCCGCATCTCTGAGTCAACGTACTCAACCATCCCAAACAAGCTAGCTCAAGGCAGGCCTATCCAGGTCTGGATTAACCGGCAAACGGCACAGTCATACACCACGGGCATCACGTTGAACGGTACCATTTCAGCTACTGCTGACACCATTACGCTCAGTTCTACCTATGGACTAGCAACAACTGGTTTCATCACAATTGATTCAGAGACCATCGCTTACGCCAATGTGGATGGCAACCAACTCCTGAACTGCTTTCGGGGCCAGAACGGCACTACTGCGGCTCAACACACCACCGGAGCGGCAATAACTGTCGCAAACCTGCCTTGTATCAATGTCTGGCCTTCGCCCAATGCGCCTGGGGACCAGTACATCTTCGTCTACTGGAGACTGCGCCGCCTGCAAGACGCGGGTAATGGCGTAAACATCCAAGACATTCCATTCCGCCTAATCCCTTGCTTGGTGGCAGGGTTGGCCTTTTACATCGCTTCAAAACGTCCAGAACTTTCTCCAGACAGGATTATGTTTTTGAAGTCTGAGTACGAGCAGCAATGGCTGTTGGCGTCTCAAGAGGATCGTGAGAAGGCGGCAGATAGGTTTGTCCCCCGGCAGTTGTTCTATTGAGGTGAAAAATGCCCTCTAAGTACGCTTCCGGTAAATATGCAATTGCCGAGTGTGACCGCTGTGGTCAGCGGTATATGCTCAAGGAACTTCAAAAGCAGGTTCTTAAGACCAAGCTTTACAACATCAAGGTTTGCCATGAGTGTTGGGACCCAGATCAGCCGCAGTTGTCGCTAGGTCTGTATCCCGTTAACGACCCGCAAGCGGTGCGTGAACCAAGGCCGGATGTGAGCTACATTCTGTCAGGTACAAACGGCTTGCAGACCAATGTCAGCGGGGGTACAGGGCAGAATGGCCTAGGTACTCCTGAAGGTGGTAGCAGGATATTCCAGTGGGGCTGGGGTCCTGTTGGGGGTTCTCGAGCAAATGATGATGGGCTGACACCAAATAACTTGGTTTTAGCTGTGGAATTGGGTACAGTTACGGTAGCAACGACATAAGGAGTCGAAGATGGACAAAGCAGATTTGAAGCAAGACAAGAAAATGATTGCTGGAGCAGTGCATAAGCACGAAAAATCCATGCACCCTGGCAAGCCCATGACCAAACTTAAGAAGGGTGGCGTCACTGGACAAGCCATGAAAGCAATGGGCCGTAACATGGCTCGCGCTGCAAACCAAAGGGGACGGTAATGGCTAAATTCAGCGACAAGCGAATGGGCAAAGAAGTCGGCAATGCCGCTGTCTATGCCGAACCTCACACAATGAGTGGTGGTTCAGTGTCGAACCAAGTACCTACCAAGACAGGCGCGGAGTGCGTGAACGAGCTTAATATGTCTGTTGGTGGAATTAGCAAGGGCAACTACGCTCCTGTTAAAACCAGCGGCATCAAGATGCGTGGTGTTGGCGCGGCTACTAAAGGCGTGATGTCTAGAGGACCAATGGGATGAACTACACCGAGTTGTACAACACAATTCAGTCGTACACCGAGAATCAGTTTCCGGATGTATATCTGGCGAGTGGGAGTACTGTGTCTGCAACGACACAGATCAATACTTTCATCACGCAGGCTGAACAACGTATATACAACTCTGTTCAGTTCCCATCGTTGCGCAAGAATGCAACAGGGGTAACGTCTACGGGTAATAAGTATCTGTCTTGTCCTGGCGATTTTTTGTCTTCATATTCATTGGCTGTGATCAACACAGATGGTTCATATGAGTATCTGTTGAACAAGGATGTGAACTTCATTCGTCAGGCGTACCCACAACCCACCGACACTGGTGTGCCCAAGTACTACGCACTGTTTGGCCCAACTACTTCAGATGATCCCTCCCCTGTGATCACCAACGAGTTATCGTTTATTCTTGGCCCCACGCCAGGAGCGGTATATACCGTTGAGTTGCATTACTACTATTACCCCACCTCCATTACCACAGCAGCTTCTGGCCAAACGTGGCTGGGGGACAACTTTGACAGCGTATTGTTGTACGGGTCTTTGGTTGAGGCATACACCTTCATGAAGGGTGAAGTGGACATTATTGCTGGGTACAACCAGAAATACATGGAAGCGCTTGCATTGGCTCAGCGTCTGGGTGATGGTCTGGAGCGTAGTGATGCGTACCGCAGTGGACAGTATCGGCAACCGCCCCTGTCTCAGAATAGCGGAGTGCGTTAATGGCGTTTACAGGCAACTACAGTTGCAACACTCTTCGGTCGGGCTTGATAAACGGGTCGTTTAACTTTTCGTCAAACACCTTTTATCTGGCGCTATACACCAACGCAGCTACGCTTGATCAGACCACAACGGCATACACCACAACTGGAGAAGCTTCCGGAGGTAACTATGTTGCCGGGGGTCAGGTTGTTACTGCTTCTGTAAACACTGAAACAACTTCATCTGGCAGTGTTACGTACATCAATTTCTCGTCCCCCGTATGGACGGGCGTTATCACTGCTAGGGGTGCTTTGATTTACAAAGCCGGGGACAATGGCGCTGTGTGCGTCTTAGACTTTGGCAGTAACAAAACATCCACCACCACTTTTCCCGTGACGATGCCTGCAAATACCAGCACATCTGCACTCATTCGACTTGTTTAAGGAGTATCCTATGTTCAACGAAAAAGCTCACTCTATCGACACTGTAGCTGCGGGTCTGGTTGCTGGCACGGCCCTGCAAAACGGTGCTCGTGGCGGTGGTGTATTCCACGTCCAGTGCCTAGATAAAGACGGCAACGTGAAGTGGGAAGACAAAATGCACAACCTCGTGGTCAACGAAGGGCTGCAAGATATGAACACCCAGTACTTCAAGGGAAGCACCTACACTGCGGCGTTCTTTCTTGGCTTGGTGACTGGCCCTGGTTCTGGCACGACATACGCTGCCACCGACACCCTTGCTTCCAAAGCATGGACTGAGTTCACCGATTACGCTGGCTCACGCAAGGCTGTGACTTTTGGTACGGCTACCACGGCTGACCCGTCTGTCATCACCAACTCTGCTGCACCTTCATCGTTTACTATTTCTGGCGCTGGTGGTGTTGTTGCGGGAGCGTTCCTGTGTACCGTGAGCAGCGGTACTTCGGGAATTTTGTTCTCTGAAGCCGACTTCCAGTCTCCTGGTGACCGTACCGTAGTGAGCGGGGATACGTTGAACGTGACCTACACGTTCAGCCTTGACGCTGCGTAATCCCTTGTGTTCGGTACATCCGCATTTGCCGCCGCCCCCTTTGCTGCTTTAGCAGGGACGGGCGCGATCTATGACAGCACGGTTGATGAAGCTGTAATGGCATCAGATACTGCGGTCAATGCGGTGGCGCTGTTTGCGCCTTTGATTTTGGAAGAAATTGCGGTTGGCGAGAACATTGTTGTTGCGGCTTCTGACTTTAGAGCGGCTATAGCGGAGACCATTACTGCGCTGGATACGCCATCAGCCTTGGTGGTGTTCCCGGCGTATTTTGAGGACGCGGCAACTGCTTCGGATGCGGCGGCGGCTGCGGCGACTTTTGAAGGACTGTATGCAGATTCTGCCAGTGTGTCCGACCTGTATTCAGCCCAAGCAGATTTTGCGGCGTCAATTCTAGAAACGGCCACAGCGTCCGATTTGATTATTGGAGGGCTTGAGTACAACGTGTTTATCCAGGAGTTGATAACAGCACTAGATACTCCAAGTTCAAATGCAAACTTATTTGCAGTTTTTACAGATACAGCCACGGGGTCTGATGCCACCGCCGCCGCTGCTGGGTTTGGGGTTGCGATAGCCGATACGGCTACGGCGTCCGACAGTACGCTGGTAGCTCCCTCTACGTTTAACGCCGTTGTTAGCGACACGGCCACCGCTCTAGATTCGCTCTTGGCTTCAGCCGTCTTTCTTGCTACCATACAGGACAGCGCAGTGGGAGCAGACGTGATTCTTGCCCGGTTCTTGTGGGAGATCATCAACGATGCACAAACCGCAAACTGGGGGACAATTAACGCAGCGCAAACGGCGGGTTGGGCCGAGGTAAACACCGCACAGTCAACCACTTGGCAAGTTGTGAAAACCCAATCGTAAGAGGCACATATGGCACTCGTAGTCAAAGATAGAGTTCAAGAAACAACCACCACCATTGGTACAGGTACAGTGACTCTTGGCGGTGCGGTTCTGGGCTTTCAGACTTTTGCCACAGTTGGCGACGGTAACACCACGTACTACACCATCGTAGACCTGACCGCAGGCGACTGGGAAGTTGGTATTGGTACGTACACCTCGTCGGGTACAACCCTGTCTCGCACCACTGTGCTGTCTTCTAGCAACGCAGGTTCGTTGGTTCCTTTTGCTGCGGGCACAAAGAATGTCTTTGTGACCTACCCGTCTTCGCGGTCGGTTTATTTGAGCGCGGCTGGGCTGGCTGTTGACGTTCTTGACATCGGCACACTGGGCACCAGCACGGCCAACATCACCACGGCCAACATCACTGCGGGAACAGTTTCGACAACACCAACCAACAACACCGATATCGTCAACAAGGCGTATGCGGATGCGATTGCTTCGGGCATTCACTTTCATGAAGCAGTGGCCTATGCAACTACCGCAGCCCTGCCAGCCAACACGTACAACAACGGCGCATCTGGGGTGGGGGCCACGCTTACCGCAAACGCCAATGGCGCTTTGACGGTTGACGGTCATACGTTTACTTCGCCTACGGACGATGGGACACGAATACTGGTAAAGAACGAAGCCGCAGGGGCAAATAACGGCGTTTATACGTTAAGTCAGGCAGGCAATTCATCGCCCGGTGCGCCATACATCTTGACTCGTGCAACTGACTTTGACTCTGTTGGAACAGGCGTTGACCAGATTGACGAAGGTGACTTTTTCTTGGTGACTGGCGGTACGGCCAATATAAACACGGCTTGGGTGCAACAGACTGCACCTCCTATAACGATTGGCACGACAGCGATTGTCTTCCAACAGTTTTCCGCCCCTATCACCTATACCGCTGGGACAGGGTTAAGTGAGTCCCCATCCTACACATTCAACATTGCTGACGTTGGTACGGCTGGCACATATGGTTCAGCATCATCAGTTCCAGTTTTTATAACCAATGCACAAGGACAAGTGACCTCGGTCACCAACACAGGTATTGCCATTGCCGCAGGGGCGGTGTCTGGTCTTGCAGCTTCTGCCACCACGGATACGACCAATGCCAGCAACATCTCGTCTGGCACGCTTGGCACGTCAAGGCTCACGGGTTCTTACACAGGGATCACTGGGACTGGGGCGCTGGCTGCGGGTTCGTTGGCTACAGGCTTCACGGCAGTATCGGCTCCTCTGGGCGGCACGGGGCAGACTTCTTACGCCGTTGGCGACTTGATCTATGCAGACACAACCACATCGCTAGCCAAACTCGCAGACGTAGCAGTTGGCAATGCGTTAATCTCTGGTGGTGTGGGCGCAGCCCCAAGCTGGGGCAAGATTGGCATGGCTACCCATGTCAGCGGCACGCTCCCAATTGCCAACGGGGGTACAAACACCACGGCCACCCCAACCAACGGCGGCGTGACTTACGGCACAGGCACGGCACAGGCGTACTCTACGGTTGGTACTTCTGGGCAGGTTCTCCGAAGCAACGGCGCAGCAGCCCCCACTTGGCTTGCCCAGTCCAGCATTGCTGCGGGTTCGGCTACCAACGCCACTTTTGCTTCGTCTGCAACCAATGCCACTTTTGCTTCTTCGGCCACTAACGCAACTTTTGCTTCTTCGGCTACCAATGCAACACAGGCAACAAACCTCAACAGTTCAAACTATATAAATCAAAATGGCAGTCAGGGTTCTTGGAATGCCGATTTCCAGAACACCCCTGCGGGAACAGCCCGGTATAGTGGCGACCTAGGCGCTAATACTACAAACGGCCCTGGCGGTTCGTGGTGGATGCAACAAAACTTCCGCCATACAAACGCCAGTAATTATTGGGGCACACAAGTGGCGTGGGGTTGGGAAGACAACGCCAACAGACTTGCGACCCGAAACGTACAAAATGGTAGTTTTGGGGGCTGGGTTTACTACCTTAACTCCAGTAACTATACATCGTATGCGCCTTCCACTACAGGTTCAGGTGCGTCCGGGACTTGGGGTATCAACATTACAGGTTCGGCAGGTTCTGCTACCAACGCTAGTTTCGCTAGCAGTGCAGGAGGCGTACCCGGACAGGGGCAAACTTGGCAAGATGTGACCGCCAGCAGGGCAGGAGGCACCACATACACCAACAGCACATCACGCCCAATAACCGTACTAATTACTTGTACTTATGGCGCAAGTAACAACTCAATATACATAAATTCATTTAGTTTTTTCATAACAGGTCCGTATGCAAACAGCGCAATCATACCGGTGTCATTTCTTGTTCCACCCGGGTCTACATACAGGGCAGATAACAGAGGTATATGGCTGGAACTTCGGTAAATAACCGCATGCCAAACACATAAGGAAAACTAATGAGCACATACTCGTCAAATCTTCGGATTGAACTGCCGACTAGCGGCACCCAGGCGGGTGTTTGGGGAGACACGACCAACAACAATCTGGCGTATATCCTAGACACCGCTGTCAGTGGGTATCAGACGGTCAGCGTGACTTCTGCCAGCCAAGCCCTAACATACACCAACGGTCCGACGTCTACAGCAGCAAGCAATCAAGCTGTGTATGCCATGTTGCGGTTTACCACCACGACTGGGGCAGCTTTTGCC
>Ga0315909_10005695_pt1 | contig 14210 bp, 10 predicted proteins | sample LakEriMetagenome_11_FD_203527 | JGI IMG/M metagenome (GOLD analysis project Ga0315909, IMG submission 203527) | Freshwater fungal communities from buoy surface, Lake Erie, Ohio, United States - Buoy 2 MA125 | ecosystem: Environmental > Aquatic > Freshwater > Lake | place: USA: Lake Erie, Ohio...
TAACTGCATGCTTCAGTAATACTCCCATGAATTGTCCAGCGTCTCCATATCTCCGTCGAACAAGGTAATTTGAAGTCAACCTAATTTTGCCTTCTTTGATTCCTGTATAAATAAAATCACTTAAGGCGTAAGCGCGATTTATCGGCATTAATGAACCACTCGCGCCCCATAATCTTCCAATAACAATATTTGAACCTGCACGAACTGATTCGGCACTCAAAACTTTCTCTTCCCTTAATTTCATAAAACCATATGGGTTGGTTGAATAGTCATCAGAGTAATCAAATAGGGGTTTATTAAAAATAGCTCCAGATGAAACATTTACTACCCATTCAGGATTATAGGTAGAAATAAGCTCAGCTGCTTGATCTGTGATCCTAGTATTTAACTCTCTAAACGAATCTTTGCCGAATTCGCTAACTCTATGACGAAGTATAAATGCAAGATGTACAAAACCAACAACTTTTGAACTTGTATTGAATTCCCATAAAGAATGCGAGTGAAATGTTCCATATGGCGGAATATCAAAAGATTTGTTCTCTGATGTAAGTAGAATTAAATCTTCTTTTTTCGCTTCTTTTACATTAGTGAGATACCAAGATACAAACTCTCTTCCAAGCCAGCCACTTGCACCTGTCACAATAATTTTCATTCAATTTCCTTATAATTATTTATACTCTTATACTTTGAGTCTAAGTAAGGAAAAACTTCTTCAACTAGATTTGGGTTAATCTCCGGGCTCATTAAATGCAATGGGTTAGAAACGATTTGACCATTAGGCAACGTTGAACTTGCTAGTTTGGGGAAAAAAGCTTGCTCTTTGTCAATGTTCAGAATGAAAGCCGCAGGACCTGGTGAATCAAAAAGAGATTTAAACTCCTCATTAAAACTTGAAGTACTCGTGATTTCTAAATTTGGGATGTTAAACGCGCTAAACAAATTTGACCAATTTGGTAGTCCAATCCCAGTATCAGCATCGCATCCAATATAATTACCTTTAAAATTTGTTTTCTGAGATATTCTAATTGAAGCAAAACCTTCATTTGAGAACAAGAAGATCTTTAGATTTAATTGGCGGAGAGATAAGGTGCCTAGGTCGCCTATGTTTTGAGCAAATCCTCCATCTCCCTCAAAAAGAAGAGTTCTAAATTCGGGTAATGCAATGGCGGTACCTATGGCTCCAGCCAGTCCGTATCCCATGCTTGCTAATCCCTTATTATTTGTTAGGAGTTGGCCTGTTTTTTGCTGAAATGACTGCATGACCGCCGTATAAGTTCCACCACTACTACATACAACTATTTTGTCATCAGGGCCGCATTTCCTTGAAATAATTTCGATGACCGAAAAAGGATTTAAATAACCTGATCCCATTTCATTTTCAGCCTCGTTAATAGGTAGTAAATCTCTCAACCTACTTATGAAATCAATCCATTCCTTGTATTTTGATTTCATTTGAATATTCAAACCATTAATAATTTTTGAAAACGCAGAGTTGCTGTCAGCGCATATTTTCAAGTCTACTTTTAGATGATCTTTATTCAATTCCTTTTCATCAATGTCTATGTGAACGATTTTGCCATTTGGGACAAAACTGTCGTAATTGAATCCCGTTTCCCAAAAACTCAATCTTGTTCCAATAACGATAAGCAGGTCAGATTGCTGGATGACGGCATTCGCCCATCGCATTCCATATGTATTCGGCCGCCCAGCATAAATTGGATCGTCGTAGTCTAAATAATCGGATGAATTCCAAGTAGTGGCGATAGGAATTCCCAGCTCTTTTATAGCTTCTTTCAAAGTTTGAAAAGTCGTAAACTCTACGCCTGCTCCTACAAGGAATAGGGGTCTTTCGCTTTTGATTAGAAGTTGAAGGATCAAATCAAAATCTGAGTCAAGTAGTTCCTTCGTGGCCTGAAATAGATTTGTTTCAACTCCAAAATCTTCTGTTTCCTGAGCGGTTATATCAAGACATACTTCTATAAATACTGGCCCTTTTCTACCACTAAAACTTGTTCTTGCTAAAGCTTGAAGCTCCAACCTCGAGATTTGATGATCTAGGAGTTTTGTAGTCTTAGTTATCGACTTTGCGATTGCAACACCATCAATTTCCTGATGACCTAATTGACGTACATTGCCTCGAGCTAAAGAATTGGACCTAGCCTGGCCTCCGATAACAAGCAATTCTCGACTCTCAAGCCAAGCCCCTGAAATTGAAGTAACCATATTAGTTAATCCTGGTCCGGCCGTTACTAGGACAAACGAACGCTTACCGGTGCCACGCATGGCGATATTGAAATACTCGGCAGCAATCCCAGCGGTCACTTCATTAATTACTGCTATACATTCAAGTCTGGTTCTTGCAGATTCAAGTAGGTGGAGAATATTTCCACCACCAACGAAGAAACAGTGTGTGTATCCTTCTTCAAGTAATGAGTCAATAAAGTAATCAGAATACTTCATAAGGAACTTCCAAAATTCTCAAAGTGGACTCTAAATCTGCTAGGCACTTCAAAAGGCTATCTTCATTCAAAATAAATTCAGTGACTTTTAAATTTCCTGTATCCAATGGAAGTATCAATCTCAAAAAACCATCTGAATTCTTCTTGTCTTTCTCCAGACTTTTCAAGAATTGGACTTTATCAATTCTTATACTTTCAATAGAATCTTTACAGAATGAAACTTCTTTTACAATAACCTCCATTAATTCATTTCCTTGCAGATCAATGCCGCTCCGAACTAGTGCAGCTCCCATTCCTATCAGAACGGCAATTCCATGAGAGATTGAAAACCCAGTCGATGCTTCCAGCGCATGTCCATAAGAATGTCCGAAATTCAGCAATTGACGTTCAGACCTATCAAATTCATCAATTTCAATAAACCATTTTTTTGCTAATAAAGAAATCTCTATCGCTTCCTCAAGGTATTCTATTTCCCCAGAAGATCTATACTTGTCTACTAAAGTCTTAAACTCCAGAAACTCCGATTTCCCTCGTGCAAAAGCGATTTTATATCCCTCTGCCAACCCGGCGCTAAAATCTATACTATTTAATGTCTCTAGTAGCTTTGTATGTATATAAATTTCTGACGGCGGGTAAAAGTTTCCAATTAAATTCTTAGAATTTTTGAAGTTGATTGAACTTTTTCCACCAATACATGAATCTATCATGGACATCAGCGTTGAGGGTACATAATTCCATCTAATACCTCTCATATAAATCGCACTAACAAAAGTGGTGATGTCTTGCAATGCTCCGCCACCAATTGCATAAATTACTGTTGATCTTGATGCTTTGAGTTCCGATAACTTCTCAATAAGTATTCCGCATTCGTTGTAACTTTTTCTCTGCTCATTTACTTCAATTGGAATAAATCTAACTCCAGTTGGAAATAAACTTAACCCTTGATTGAGAATTTTTTGATCAATTACGACAACTGAGTCAGGCTCAATTTGTACCTTATTGTTATTTATGAAATGAAGTTTGTAGTCACCTGATTTTGACTCAATGGAAATTTCTTTTATTGACCTCAATTATCCTTTACCCCAGTTAACTCGCTCACTATGTAATTAGGGCGTTGCTTTACTTCCTCATAGACTAGGCCTACATATTCACTTAATATGCCAATCATAAGTGAAAGCAGCCCGAAAATTAACAATCCTAAGCTGACAATTGTCCCAAAACCCGCAAAAGGCACTCCGTTTGTAATCCATATCAAAGCCAGAGGAATAATTGAAACGAAGGAAAAAAGAGACAAGAAAACTCCAAAAAAAGTTATCAGTTTTAGTGGTTTATACGAATTTGCAAAAATCCCTTTGAAAGCCAGGTCTATAACTTTCCAAGTGTGCGCATTGGATACTCCTCCAAACCTTGGCGGCCTAACCATCGGTACACCTATAGATTTAAAACCTACCCAGGCAAATAAACCTCTTACAAATCGATTTCTCTCTTTGAGTTGTCTAACTGCAAGATAAACTTTTTTGTCTACTAACCTAAAATCTGACGCATTTCTAGGAATTCGTCCATCTGTTAACTTTCCAGCGACAAAGTAAAAGAGGTTTGAATTTAGTTTGCGAATCAAACCTGTGCCTTCTCGCTTAGTTACGATTCCAAACACATTTTCGTAACCTTTCTCCCACAGGCGCAAAAAATCAGAAATTAGCTCGGGAGGGTCCTGTAAATCCGCAGTCATCAGAACGCATGCATCACCGCTGACATAGTCGAGCCCTGCGGTTAGTCCACCGTCCATCCTGAAATTTCTTGAAAGTTTAATTATCTTGAAACGCAAATCATCTCTAGAGATTTTCAGCAATTTTTCCCAAGTTGAATCCGTAGATCCATTCTCCACTATAAATACTTCAAATGAATATTCCGTTTCAGAAGACATAACAATTTTTAAACGAGCGGCGAGTTCATCCACACACTCCTCTTCGTTGTATGCCGGAATTACCAAGCTAATTAATTGTTTTGTCATACACGAAGATAACTTCTATACCAGTCGACCGTTGCATGTAGCCCCTTATTTAGGTCTATTTTACTTTCCCATTCAAGAATATTTCTTGCTTTAGCACTGGACAGGTGCTGATCTATTATTTCATTTTTGGCCGAATTTAGTATTTTCGGTTCCACATAGCTTCCAACTGTTGCTGTGCAAATTGCTGAATACATCTGCAAGACATTGATTGGTTCTTCACGTGAAAAATTAAATGCCTCACCATTTACACTTTTATCAGAAATCTTTTTCGCCATTTCCAGATAAGCGTCTACTACATCTTCCACAAATAGGTAGTCTCGCAAAAATTTTCCATTACTTCTTATTGTTGGGGTTGAACCTTTAAGCAAGTCTAGAATTGTACCTGGGACAATTCTGCTCCAGTTCAAATCTCCACCACCGTAGATGTTGCCACACCGAGCAATAGCGGTGGGAATACCGTATGTCATGTAATAAGAACGAGCAATTAAGTCCGCGCAAGATTTAGATAGATCATAAGGACCTTCACCCCTTAAGGGTGTTGATTCATCGTAAGGTAAAACTTCGGCAGTTCCATACGCTTTATCACTAGAGGCGACTACTATTCCTTTAATTTCCTTCTTTGAACTTCGCACAACATCAAAAAGATTCCATGTGCCTGCAATATTAGTTTCAAAAGTGTATACAGGATCAAAGATTGCCGTGCTAACTATTGTTTGAGCGCCTAAGTGAAATATATATTCGCAATCACTAGAGAAAACTGCGCGGCTAACGTCACCTCTATTCCTCAGATCGCCCGATATAACCTGGCAATAATTGTTATCTCCACTGCGAATCAATTCAGATTGTGGATTATGATCCTGAACTAAAACTGTAATCCTGGCTTTTTCTTGGATTAGCCTCTTGACCAACCAAGATCCCACCATTCCAGTGGCTCCCGTAACCAGTACATTCTTTCCGTTCCAAAAATTCATACCTACCAGACCTTCCAAGGAGCTTTCCCTGAATTCCATAATTCATTTAGTATTAATAATTCGCGGTATGTGTCCATTGGTTGCCAGAATCCATCATGATGGAAAGCCATTAATTCTCCAGCTTCAGCCAATCGGCGAAGTGGGTCGTCTTCTAGAACTGAATTATCTTCTAGATAATCAAAAATTTGCGGCTCAAAAATAAAATAACCTCCATTAATAGAGGATTCTCCTTGTGGTTTTTCATTGAAGGATAAAACTTTATTATCTTTATCTATATCCAGCACACCGAATCTAGAAACGGGCTTGACGGTTGTTACCGTCGCAATTTTCCCGTGTTTTTTATGAAAATCCACTAATCTAGAAATGTTTACATCGGCTAATCCATCTCCATATGTACACAAAAAAGTCTCGCCGTGTACATATTTTTGAATTTTTTTAATTCGACCACCAGTCATTGTTTCCGGACCGGTATCTGCGATAGTGGTAACCCACCCTCTTTCTTCTAAGTTTGAATGGAACTTCATCGTGACGTCTTCAGCAATTGAGACGGTAATATCACTATTTAAAATTCTATAATTGGCAAACCAACTCTTTATCACTTCTCCTTTGTAACCAGCGCATACGATAAATTCCTTATGTCCATACTTTTCATAAGTTTTCATGATGTGCCATAAAATTGGATGATTGCCAACCTCAATCATGGGTTTTGGCCGAACGTCAGTTTCCTCACGAAGACGTGTTCCTAGCCCTCCCGCTAAAATTACAACTTTCATGCCCTGAGTATCGCACATTACGATTTATATTCAATTACTACGCGCGTATGCCGCTCATATATCTAGATAATGAGAAGTGCCGGACTACCTTGGTAAATAGCCGCTAATTTCATTATTTTAAGTGCTGTTACGTATGCGGAGCTCGTTTTGACTTTCCGCAGATGCAAATAGTTCATTAATTTTTGAAACATGTGAGCAAATAGAATTTATCATCTTGACTAAATTCCTCCCGTCCCATATCTCTTGAAGGTTAGGTCATGTATAAATTTAAATTAACAGATTTAAGCAATCTTTATTCCACACAATTGCCTTGTACTAAATCTTGATACAGAAAGGCTTGATTGCACAATATTCAAAACCAATTCACGACATCTGAAACATCAGTTTACGGGACAATGCTAACTTGATTGTGTATCCTTATTAAATGCGCGTTTTCATCACCGGGGGAGCCGGATTTATCGGTTCTCACCTCTGTGATGCCCTGCTCAAAGAAGGCCACCCGGTCTCGATCCTCGACAACATGTCCACGGGATCTGCAGCCAATATCGCCCACATCAAAGACCAGATCGAAATCCACCAAGGCGATATCCGCGATGTCGCCCTCGTAGAAAAAGCAATGGCCCCTGCCGACCTCGTCTTGCACATGGCCGCAGCGCTTGGCGTTAACACAATCCTTGAAAACCCAATCGAATCTGTTTCAACCAACTTCACTGGTTCTGAAGTAGTTCTAAACGCAGCCACCAAATTAAATAAGCGAATCATCATTGCAAGTACTTCAGAGATTTACGGCAAGAACCCAAAGCAACCTTTATCTGAAACCGATGACCGCGTAGTCGGAGCACCACAAAAGATTCGTTGGACTTATTCGGATGCAAAAGCCCTTGAAGAAGCTATCGCCCACGCACTCTTTCTAACCAAGCAACTCAAAGTCACCACCATTCGCCTTTTTAACACCGTTGGTCCACGTCAAACCGGGCGCTACGGAATGGTTCTCCCTCGCTTTGTGCAATCGGCACTCAATAACGAACCAATTACTATCTACGGTGACGGAACCCAATCTCGCGTCTTCTGCCACGTTGCAGATGCCGTCCGCGCAATTCTGACAATCGCCAAAACTGATTCAACAATCGGTGAGGTTTACAACGTCGGTGGAGTTGGCGAAACCACAATTACGCAACTTGCTGAAAAGATTATCGAGCGCACTAAATCAACTTCAACAATTACCTACACTCCATACGACCAGGCTTACACAGTTGGCTATGAAGATATGCAACGCCGTGTGCCAGATATAACCAAGATAAAGAACGCAATCGGCTGGTCACCTGAAAATACTCTGGACTCGATCATTGACGATGTTGTAGCAGAGATGAAGAAGTAATTTGAATAGCCAAGGGATGTAAATAATTATGGGTAAAAAAATAGGCCAAGTTAAAGAAGCAAATTCAGATAAGAAGATTTTGCGATACTTAATTGTTTTTCCTCTATTAGCCTGGCTTGTAAAAATGATAATTATGTTCAACATCCAGGCAGGTGGGTGGCTTGGAGCCGATGGCGAAAACTACATTGCTGGAGTTGATGCCTTGATGATAAATGGTTTCTTTGCTGAAGAGCCAAAGTTGAGTTACTGGCCGGCCGGTTACCCGTTGATGCTTTGGCCAATTGGAGAAATCTCGCCTTCCAAGTTTTTGTATATGGCCAGTTTCATTCAGAGCACTTTTTATGCTTATGCAACTTATTTTTTGACGAGACAAATACTAAAGTCGACTATCAAGTATTTAGCCTTTACGGTCTCACTCCTGATCAGCTTTAACCCAACTCTCAGTTTGAGTTCACTTGCTATCGGATATGAAGCACCAATCGCAGCGTGTTTTATGATGATAATTGCACTCGTAATCAAGAACTATGGAGCTGATATAGATCGAAAGTACTGGATATCGGTGATAGGTATCGCGGCTTGGTTTGCGATTTCGATCTTTATGCAACCTAGATTTCTACTAATCGGCTTTCTATTCGTATTGATTTGGGCACTTAAAACTTCATCCAAGAAAGTCGCGTCAGCAGTCTTGATCTCTAGCTCTATAGTTATGTCTATAACGCCGGCAATCATGATTTATCGAAATATCAATGTAATCGATCAGGCCAAGATATCTACCAATCTAGGTGTAACAATGGCGATCGGTGCTGGAGATGAGACGACTGGCGGCTATGCTCGAAAAGGGCCAGTTGTACCTTGCGAACCCATACCTCCAGCAACATCGGTAAATGACGATCAGCAGGTTAAATGCGTTATTGATTGGTATCTCGCTAATCCTTCTAAGGCAGTTAAGTTAGCCTTTAATAAGGCGCAGTTTTTCTGGTCACCATGGTCAGGGCCTAAAGCTGAAGGAACCATGGCGAGAAATCCCTGGCTAAAAATTTCGCCGGCTAAATCAATAACGAAGAATGTTGATGGGGCTCGCCTTGTTACTGGTCCTGTAGGTGTGACCATCTCTTACCTTTGGATACTTGGTCAGATCTTTTTCTTATTCTGGGGTTACCAAGCGATTAGAAAATTTGGTGATCAAGCCAAACTTGTTGCGAATCTGTTATTGCTTCCAATAGTTCTCTCGTGGCTTATTTCCATAGGCACCATCGGAGATCACAGGTTCAGAATTCCAACTATGTCATTGAGTCTGATTCTCCAAGGAGCGGGTTTGCTTGCTCTCAGGAAAAAGTACGTTAAAGCTTTATAGCGCCTTTTACTGTTCCGGTAGTATCAAAAACATATTCTGCGCTGGCCAAAATTACTTGATCACTCAAATCTTGATGTCTTGTCACCACTATAGAAATATCGGAACCCCCTAGATTGGAACTGGATTCCCCTCTCCATTTCGCGACCAAGTCGTCATGCCAAGATACATTTGCTCCAGATAGTTCAAGTTCTTTTATCACTAATTCGGCGGGGGTTTCTCTAACGTCTGCCACATTAGGTTTGTAGGAAACGCCAATTACTTGCACTTTTTTACCGATAAGGCTTCCACCATTATCTTCTTTAACCCGCGACACCACATATTTAGGCATATCTAGATTTACTTCATTAGCTCGTTCAATAAATGTTGCCGTAACTCCTTTTTCTGCGGCCAAATAAGCAAGGTAAGTTGGATCTACCGGAATGCAATGACCGCCTACCCCAGCCGAAGGCGTAAATTTCATGAAGCCATATGGCTTTGTATTCGCTGCATCTAGAGTTTCAATTACAGGTATACCCAGAGCATGAGCGATCTGAGCAAATTCATTAACAAGAGCGATATTTACCTGCCTGAAAGTATTTTCAAAGAGCTTGGCGGCTTCGGCTACCTCGGGGGAAGAAACTTCAACTAAATTGTTACAAAACGAGGAGTAAAAATCTCTTGTTCTATCGGTTGCATCCTGGGTTAATCCGGCAAACAGCCTTGGGGTGTTCGATTGATCCCAATCTGTTCTGCCTGGATCGACTCGCTCTGGCGAAATGGCATAGGAATGATTTAGTGCCTGCGGCGACAATTTCTCAATTAGGGGTTTAATTAGATTTCGTAACGTTCCGGGAAATGATGTTGACTCATTAATTATCAGAGCCGGCGCAGTTAAATTCTCCGCGATAAATTTACATGCAGACTCAATGAACTTTAGATCTGGCTTTCGATCAGGCGTCAATGGAGTTGGAACCGCGATAACTACAACTTCTGAACCCTCAATGTCCTTTGGGTCGTGTGAAGCTTTATAAGATCCATTTTTAATCGCTTCTTGAATGGCAGAGGAATTAACCCCTTCAATATGCGAAATTCCTCGATTTAATTGATCCACGATTGCTTTATTAGTATCAAATCCAATAACTTCATTACTTTTCGAAGCAAATGCTGAAATTGTTAACCCAACGTAGCCTTGTCCAATTACGCAAACCTTCATGCTTTAGGTATATCCAATACATTTTTATTATTAGGATCTAAGCGCTGCATATTGTTGAACGCTAGATCTTTATCCGCCTGAGTTGATTTACTTATGAAATAAAGCACCTTCCATGCGTCATAATAATTTGGATTAAACTCAATTCCTTTCTTCGCAAAAGAATAAGCCAAATCAGGAAGGTTGCTTTGCTCAAATAGCTGTACGGCATTAGCTAGTCGGGCAGAACTCAGTGGCTGTAGGTATCCGGGCTCAAGTGCGGCTTGGACTTTTTCCACCTGCTGGGATTGAAGCGCAGATCGCCACGACATATCTGCACTTAACGGTGGTACTGCAACCAGGAAACCGATCACTAATCCGAGACCACCAATTAGTTGAGGTGAGAAGTTCTCATTTGATGACCTTGCTTTTTGTTTCTTATCCACAATAGGTTGCTCTTTAGAATTTTCCCGCGTGGAGGTCTCATAAGCAATAATCGCTCCTCCTAGAATCCAACCCCAGATGGCTAAGCCAATTTGGTTAATCGAAATCAACGCTTGGATTTGGTAACAAACCCAACCAACTGTTAGCGCGACAAAGATCGGATCGTATTTCTTAAATCGAAGAGTTAGTTTAGCTATTGAGATTAACGTCAAAATAATTAGACCCAGATAAGTAAGGAAAAGTGGCCATCCACCATAGGCCAGAACATCGAAATTAACATTGTGTGCGGCATTTGTGACGGTGTTTGGACCCGGCATAACTAAAGCTTGGGTATCGCGCAGGCGCCTATACCAATCTCCATAGCCATCCATTCCGACGCCCGTGAAAGGAAACTCACGCGCCATATTCACGCCAGCTTGCCAATACTCGCCACGTAGAGATACTGAGTTTTTATAAATATAAGATTTGAGTGGACCGATTTGGAGTGCACCTAAGGTAGAAATAACCCCAAGTATCGCCACGAAAATTGAATACACCGCAAGTGGAACTACAGATTTAAATCTATCTCTAATTAAAAAGAAGCCAATCAAACTCAAGCCTGCGGCGGTCACAACAATTCCTTGCACCGCATTGGAGTATTGAATTTCAAGAAATCCAATTACAAGAATTACTACTACTGCTATGCGAAACTTCATGGATCTATTACTACCAAGCGAGTAAGCAACAAATGCTGAGAGAAAGATTCCCAGGAATGCGCCAATGAAATTTGGGTTACCAAAAGTTCCTAAAATTGTGTTGTAAGGATTATTCCAACCAATAAAGTCGCCAATTTGCCAGGCCCAAAGGCAATAAATCACATTGGTGATTCCCGCGATAAAGAGCCCAATCAGAACCTTCTCAAAACTCGCCTTACGGCGCAAAGTTAGGGTCGCAAGTGCAAGAAGCAAGAAGCTGAGATAGGCGACGAAGCCTGTATTGCGACCATAAACACCGTAGAGGTTCTGGGCCAATGGAGCAGAACTATTCAGCGTAGCTGACATTAAAAACATGACCAGAGATGCTGAAAATGCTAGATAAACCTTGTGGTCATGCCACAAAATTTGTTTGCGGCAAATTATGGCAATTGCAAAAACAGCGAAGGCTACACCACCGAGCAGAAAGTGTTTTGTTGCATTGACTGGATCAGTAACTGCACCAGTGATGACAAATACGGTTATGGCTGCAGAGCCTAAGTACAGGAAATTTACTAAGGCTTTTTCGCTTGACTCACTTAACATAACCCCATCTTACTTTCTAACTGTCATCTAATTACTCACAAACTTGCCTAGAAAGGCCGAAACCCGGCCCCTCCAAAGAGGGACCGGGTTTCGGTTCTAGATCTTTAGACGATCAAGGCTAATTAAGCCTTTACCTTCTTCTGGATCTTAACTACGAGGTTAGTCAATGTAGTGATCTGTGCACGAAGTGCTGAGATCAACTTAGTGACTGATGCTGAAAGCTCAGCAACTGCATCTACGGCCTCTTGTGCCATAGCTGTTGCTGCCTCTGCTGCCTCTGCTGCAGAAAGTGCTGCATCAGTAGCATCGTTAGCTGCTGCTGTTGCTTCTTCTGCTGCTGCAGCTGCTGCTGCACCTGAGTTGCTTGCAACTGCAACTGTTACTGAACCGGCAACTGCCTGAGCAGCTGTTGGAAGTCCTGTACCAGCTGCTGCTGTTACTGAACCAGTTGTCCATGAGAACTTCACATCGGTTTCAGCGATTGGCATGTAGACAGAGAATGTCTTCTTGCCTGAAGCGAATCCATCAACTGATGTTGCAGTTGTTGTGTCGCTACCTGAACCAAGTGTGTAGTTAGCTGTGATACCACCAGTTGCGAAGATGCTTGTGTATGTGCCGTCTGCAAGAACTTGGCCATCCTTATCCTTAAGAACAACAGTGATTGTTGCCTTTTCTCCAGGGATGTATGTTGCCTTGTCCATTGTTACAGCTACAGAAGCTGGTGTTGTTGAACCAACGCGTACTGATACTGCTGCTGCGTTAACACCAGTTGTAGCAGTTGCTGATGACTTTGTTCCTACAGTGATGTTAGCTGTTCCAGCCTTAACACCATCGAGTGAACATAGGTAGCCACCTTCATCGGCATCGTATGCACCACATGAAGTTGACTTGTATGAGTTGCTGATGATTGTTGTATCGCTTGAAGTTACATAAAGGGTTGCATCCTGGATTTCTGTTCCAGCTGCATCCTTAACAACTACGAGAAGTGCATCTGCAACGCCCGCTGTTGGAGCAATTACAGCCTTCTCAACAGTTGTTGTAACTGTTGCTGCATCGCCGTAGAAAGTAACCTTCTCAGTTGCAAGGATTACACCAAGCGCTGATCCGATTGTGATTGTTCCTACGCCTGATGTTCCATCAGGGAATACGCGTACTACATCGCCAGCCTTAACTGTGATCGCACGACCTGTAGCAGTGATGTCTCCACCGTTAGCATCTTGAGCTCCTGAACCAAGTGTTCCTGAACCTGCGATGGTAGCTGTGTAAGACTCACCAGTTGTTGCTAGACCAGCTGCGTTGAGCAGTGAGACCTTGATTGTTGCTGCAGCAACTGAAGTTGATGCTTTCTTGGTGTGTGTAACTACAGCGTCTTCTGTTGCTGTTGTTGTTTCACCCTTTGTGATCAAAGAAGTTGCAGAAGTTGCAACAGTATCTGTTGCTGCGTTCTGTGTAACTGTGATTGTTACATCCTTGAATGTTGCAGAGTTCAAAGTACCAGCTGTTCCGCCAGTGCCTAGAGCAGGAGTCAAACGAACAACATATGTACCGGCCTTAGTTGGAGCATCCATGAATACACGGAGCTTTACTAGTGCGAATGTTGAGCTCGCTGTTGGTACAACAATTGCTGGTGTGTCGTTAGCGATTGATGCTCCGCCTGCACTTGCCTTTGCAACAACTGTTGCAAGAGGTGATTGAACCTGTGCACCAGAAGTTTCAGAGACATCAAGCTTTGGCTGAACAAGACCTGAGGTCATTGTTGTGCCATCAGCATTCTTTGCGCTGATAAGCGATGCTGTAACAGTGATTGTATCTGTTGCAGCGTTTGTTGCGTATGAAAGAGTTGCAACTACTGAAGTAGCTGTAGCTGTTTCAGAAGTTAGCTGTGACGCAGTTGCAGATGAGACATCAAAGCTCACTGCGCTTGCGGCCGCGTTTGAAGGTACTGACGCAAGAACGCCAAGACCCAAAGACGCAACAGCTACAAGCGCAATGCGCTTGAAAGTTGTCTTTGTAGACATTTGTTTCCTTTCGATAGTCGATCCACGGACGATCCGTAGGTCGGCTCGGAGTGAACAAGTCACTCCTTCTCGATACATCGCACGTGCTGATGTATCAAATTCCCCGCCGTGTATCCGGACGCGACGGAGAAATCTATTTAGGTGAAATTTCACGTGCTTCACCGTTTTACCTTTTACTTCTTGTCTTCAGTCACAAGTACTGACTGAGCCAAAATTTGTGTCTTACCTGCATTGAGAACTAGTCGAGTTGTAATCGACTTGATAGGACCTGTTAGGTCGAAGCCGCGGTTGCCCACGGGGATAAAGAACTCTGAAGTTGGGGTTGAGACTACGAGAATTCTAACGGTCACAAGGTAC